>Ga0075111_1000471_pt1 | contig 18706 bp, 15 predicted proteins | sample AntAceMetag02UKK_FD_69787 | JGI IMG/M metagenome (GOLD analysis project Ga0075111, IMG submission 69787) | Saline lake microbial communities from Ace Lake, Antarctica - Antarctic Ace Lake Metagenome 02UKK | ecosystem: Environmental > Aquatic > Non-marine Saline and Alkaline > Saline | place... | reverse complement strand
GTTACTTCACGGCAATTGTGGAAATAGTTCATATAATCCTGCCTGCCGCCACTTATGGAGTACCACGCGTATCCATTGGTGATGCCATTAACAAAACCGTCAAGGTAGGTGCTCACCGCATAATTATGTACAGTGTCGGCATATTCGCGCGAAACAAATTGCCACCAGTCATCATCGGCAGCAAACCTCGACCATGTATCCCAGGGGTAATTAATCACCTCAGCACCACCATGGGTATTTGCCGACATTACAAAGTTATTTTCTTCGGCAAGCTGCATAAAAAGCAGTGTTTCGGGCTGCCATGCATTTCCATCCGGATGAAGCCCATCTTCGGGATCGGGATAATTGCGGTTCAAATCAACGTTGTTGGCGTTGTAACGTTTTGAACCCCACACTGTATTATTTCCCCCTGCAAAAGTTCCATCGGGGTTTGCCAAAGGATTGATCCAGATTTCGGTATTATTTACCAAATCGGCAATCTCACTATTTGTAGCATAGTTATTCAATAAATAATCAGATAAACGTAAAAGTAAAATATAACCAACCAACTCATCCCCATGAATAGTTCCGGTGTAAAGAAATTGCGGTTCGGCTTCGCGAACAGAAACATTATCGGATATTTTAACCATCATCAACTCCCTTCCTTCGGTACTTTGACCAATGCTAAAAACCTGGCAAATATCCGGGAAGTCAACAGCAAACTGATTCATAATTTCAAGGTAAGCCTCGTAGGTAGGATAAGCATCCCAGTTGTTGACTTCTTTCAGTTCATCAACACCAAGCATTTTCGGCCTTTCGCCGGTTTCGCCAGGTTTAGGTAAAATATTCCATTGTAAACCCAGTTGTAAAAACCTTTCAAACTCCTGCTTATTAGCATAAGCAAATACTTTGTCTCTATCAAAATTATCTACAGAAACAATACTTGAAAGCTTTTGGATAATTTCAGGATTATCAATTGAAACCGAAAAGTACATCTCACCGGCACGTTGAAAATAAGAAGTGTAATCGGGAGTTTGGGCAATAACAAGCGTAAAATGGAGGAGGATAAAAATGGAAAGCAAGGATGATAAAACGTTTTTCATAGTAGTGGTTTTTACAGTCCAAATTTACACGATTTTTTCATTCACGGAAAAATCTTTTCGCTCCATGAATCCGCAAGCGGATTCTTTATCATCATCGGATTGAACGGATTGAACGGATTTTAGATGATTCTTATGGATGTTGCTTTGGATTCCGGACCACAACGTTTTATTGATCTGATAAAAATCCTTGCGGATTTTAGGTCGCTTAAGCGAAAAATGAAAACATCATTGTAACTAATCAGTCAAAAAAAGATTTGTAAATATTCGTGAAATTTTGATCGGCTTATTTTGATTCATAAAATAATCAACCGAAACTTCCGGCCATCACTCCGCCGTCAACACTAATTGTTTGGCCGGTGATGTAAGCGGATAATGGCGAGAGTAGCCAAACCGCCAAAGAAGCAAATTCGTTGGGCAAGCCCATCCTGCCCACAGGAATATTATTTTCAAGACTTCGCTGAATTTCTTCGTACGATTTCCCTGAACTATCGGCTTTCTTCTGAAGCACTCTTTTCACGGCATGGGTATCGTGGTAGCCGGGTGCCAGCACATTTACAGTTATTCCTTCTTTGCCGACTTCCTGCGAAAGGGTTTTAGCAAACCCGACCACTGCCATGCGCAGCGAATTGCTCAACACCAAATTTTCGATGGGTTGCTTAACCGAAACACTCTCCACAAACAATATCCTGCCATAAGCCTGTTCCCTGAATTTTGGCATCAACTTCAAAGTCAAATCAATTTTCCATCTTACAACAGTAAACCAGGCCAAATCCCAGTCCTCCATCGTAGTTTCAAGAGCAGGCTTAGCCGGTGGGCCTCCGGCATTAACAAATATTCCGTCAAGTTTCCGATCGCCAATATAGTTTACAATTTCATCAATAATTTCCCCATCGGTAATATCGCCATTTATGGCTTCAATTTGATAAGGAAACTGGGATTGAAATTCACTGAGATTTTCAGCATTTCTTGCTACTGCAATCACTTTGGCTCCTTCGGCAATCAATGCCCTGGCCACTGCATTACCAAATCCGGCTGTTGCTCCGCCTATCAAAAAAAGTTTGTCTTTCAATTGTAAATCCATAGTTAAATACTGATTAGATTCCAGTGGTATTAAGATTTCCGAGGCTTATGGTAAAAACTTTGGTTTGGTCAGGGTCATCATCGTTAATCAGCCTTAGGGCAACCTGCAAATGAAGCAGGTAAATATTAAGCTCGGTTGACTTTGATTGAATAATCCCAATTTTTAGAATATCAGAATTGATGATTCCGTAGGTTCTTTTTTCGACAATCCCAAAAATTTCGTCAGGGTAATCGTCGAGGATAGTGCAGTCGTATCCATTTAAAAATTCTTCAATATTCGAAATCTCCGACATGGTAATCACCTGCAGGTTTTCAATTCCACCTAAATTTACCAAAAACCATTTGTTCACGTTTTGGTCGAACAGGCATCGGTTTAAGTTGTCGCGTTGCAGAATACGGGCACAATTAATAATGGCTCTTCCAAAAAAATTGTTCCCAAATTTGTAGATATTATCGTAGGTGATGGCATACCTCATGTTTATACTGCCAATGATCCGCCTCAATTTTGGATAAAAATGGAAGGCATTGTAAACCCTGAGTACTATGGCGAAATTAATGGCAAAAAGTAAGGAGTGTAGTGGTGTATCAAAAATAAAAAATCCCCCATCGCCGGTACTAATAAAATGTTCGCGGACACGTTGCGGATCATATTTCTGGAAAATATACCTGTGGTTTACGAAACACTGCTCTATAGCGGTTTCCATAAATCTGTTGAAAAGGAAGGGTATGAGCGATTGCTCCAAAACACCATAGCCGGTGCTGTACTGGTAAATATCGATGCCAAGGACAGATTTATTGGGTATATTTTCGTAATCAACATAAGTGTTTAATTCCTCAAAAAGATCATCATCATTAGGGATAATGTTGGTTTTCCTAAAAATAACCCGGTGATCTTTTTCCAGCAAGAATTTATTTATTTTATCAAAACTCAGCTCTTTGATTGGTTGACTCATTTCTATCTAATTATTTTCTCAAAAAAAATTCGCGCAAATTTACTTTTTTTAAAGTATGACTGCGGCAAGTACTTTTCATTTTCAAATAAGGATTTGATTAATTCCGGGGTTTTCCCTTTTTTTTGAATTTTGATGGCTTACGGTTTCTATTGTCCATAGGTCTGCTTTTTTCATCATAAGAAGGCCCATCGCCCAATTCTTCGGGCAAAGCAATTTTGCGCACTTCGCTGCCAATAAATTGTTCAATTCGCTTGAAACTCCTGATTTCTTTTTGATTGATAAAAGTAAGGGCAACCCCGGTTTTTTCGGCCCTGGCTGTTCTGCCCACCCTATGTACATAATCCTCGGCATCGTGGGGCACATTGTAGTTTACCACAAGGCTGATGTTATCAATGTCGATGCCTCGTGCAACTATATCCGTGGCAACAAGTATTTGGGTTTTTCTATTTTTAAAATCCTGCAACACGTTGCCACGCTCATTTTGATCTAAATCGGAATGGATGGCCCTGACGTTGAACTTCATTTTTTTCAGATCAAGCTCCAGGTCTTTCACACTGCTTTTTGTGGCTGAGAAAATCAATACCGACTTAAGGTCTTCTTTCCCTTTGATAAGAGTTTTTATCAGGTTATTTTTCTGGTTATCATAAACGAGATAAGCACCCTGCAAAACATTTTCGGCAGGTTTCGACACCGCCAAATTAATCTCCAAGGGCTTATTCATAATTTTCCTGGCCAGTTTCCTTATTTCCCCGGGCATGGTGGCCGAAAACATCAGGGTTTGCCTTTCGGCAGGAAGGAAACTAATGATGCGCATAATATCGCCCAAAAAACCCATGTCGAGCATCCTGTCGGCTTCATCCAAAATCAGGGTTTCCAATTTATCGAGTTTTACATAACCCATGTTCAGGTGGGACATCAAGCGCCCCGGGGTGGCAACTATTACATCGGCACCCTCCCTCAAGGCTTTTCGTTCCGTTTCGAAAGCTGCGCCTGAACCCCCGCCATAAACTGCAATGGAACTTACGGAAGCAAAATAAGAGAAGCCCTCCAACTGCTGGTCTATCTGAATGGCAAGTTCGCGCGTTGGCGAAATTATAAGCGCGCTAATCTTGTTGTGGCTTCCACCCTTCGATACCGCATTGTTAATCAGTGGCAGCACATAAGCTGCTGTTTTCCCGGTACCCGTTTGGGCGCAAGCTATCAAGTCTTTTTTATCCATTATTGCAGGGATGGCCTGCTCCTGAACCGGTGTCGGTTTTTCGTATCCAATGGCATCTATGCCATCCATTACTTCATCGTGAAAATGAAAATCTATAAAGTTCAATGTTTTATTTTTTAAAATTTATTCCGGAAAATTGTTTGTTGTTGTTGTTGTGGGGTGTAATTCATTCTGTTATAATTTCAATATTTCTTTTACTACACACAATGATAAACATAAATCGTGGAACTTAGTTTATAAAAATTACAATCCGCGCTGCCATTCCTGCCGTAAGCCTGCATTTTCGGGTGCATCAATAGCGAAATTCAGGTCTTGCAACAAGCTAATTTTATCCCTGTTTAAAATTCCTTTTAATACCAAATAATTGGAAGCATGGTCGCTTCTAAAAACCGTTTCCTTCAAATCCAGGTTTTCAATCAACATTCTTTGCTCGATCAATAAATCCAAAATATTCATTTCTAAAAAATCGCCCTTGAACCTTTTTTTGAAGTGATCGATACCATAAGGAAAACTTAAAACCAGGGTTGATAGGAATTCGGGCTGTATGGAATTGATAACTTGTGCTGAGTTTTCGGCATGTTGCTTCGAGTATTTTTTCCCACCCAGGCCGTTGATTATCATCACAGATATTTTCAAACCTGATTCACGCGCTTTTGTTAATGATTCGATAGTTGAGGAACTTGTTTCCCCTTTATTAATCATCTTCAACAAGTCATCATCCCCGCTTTCGATGCCGATGTACAATAATTTTAAACCAGCCTCCCTTAGTTTTATTAAATCTTCAAGCGATTTATTTTTAAAATCTTTGGGGATAGCATAGGCCGAAATTCTTGTCAATTTTGGAAAGATCTTATTCAAATAATTTAATACGATCAATAATTTATCAACGGGCAAACATAAGGCATTCCCATCAGCCAAAAATATTTTTCTTGTATCGGTGTAATATTTCGCGGCCAGGTCAATTTCGGCCAGTACCTCCTCGACAGGTTTTATGCTGAACTTTTTAGAAGTGTACATTTCGCAAAAGGCGCACCTGTTCCACGAGCAACCAATAGTAATTTGGAAAATTAATGAGCGGGCTTCGCTTGGTGGCCTAAAAACAGGTTCGTTATAATTAATTGGACTATAAAACATAAGGTATGCTAATAATTTCACAAAATAAACAAATCTTTTGCTTTAAAGGATGGATTATATTTCCATCAAAATTTAATAAACATGAAACACATAACATTTTTATGTTGGCTATTAAGTATCAAAAGGATGATCCTGGTCAAAATCAGGGCGGTAATTTTCATAACTTTCCAACTCCTGGATATAACCCCTGCGAAATCCAAGGCGATGAAATTCATCAACTACTTTAAAGTATTCCACTTTGTGTAATGATCTGTTTAATGGAGGTAAATCAATAGCCAAAAATGCAGGATGATATTGCGACATAAGCGAAATATGAATGGAAGTTGAAATTTCGTTGGCAACAAAGCGCAATACATTAAGGCTGTTTTCGATGTAGCCGGGCAAAACAAGGTGCCTTATCAAAATTCCGCGTTCGGCTAAATTATCTTCATCGGTAATTAGCGAACTGCCCTTTTGCCTGTACATCTCTTTGAGCGCAGCTTTTGCTATTCCAGGATAGCCTGATGCATCAGAAAAATCCTTTCCCAATTGAGGATCAGAATACTTGAAATCGGGCAGGTAAACATCCACCAAAGATTCGATTTCTTTTAAGGTTTCAACATTATCGTAAGCGTTGGTATTATAAACTATGGTTGGATAATAGCCCAAATCGCGGAGGGCATGAATAATAATTTTCATTTGAGGCACAAAGTGAGACGGTGAAACAAAGCCAAGTCCCTTGCAACCACTGTCGAGACATCGGATAATTTTTTCCAGCACACCCTTCAACTCCCACCGTTTCGCTGCATCAATTTCACTGTTATCGCTAATTTGATGATTTTGGCAATAAATACATTGCAAATTACAGTGCCCGAAAAAAACATTACAAATTCCATGCTTTCCGCTAATGGGAGGCTCCTCACCACGATGAACGCAAATGGAAGAAATAAAAAAAGATGCATCGCTTTTACAATAACCCAACTTTTCCGAGAAACGGTTAGCACCACATTTTCGCGGGCAAATAGTGCATTTCCCCAAAGGCTCCAAAAGGTGATTATAATCGTCTGGATTTAATGAAGCTAATGTATTAATTCTATCTTTGGCCATATCAAATTTTAGGTACAAAAATACCGTAATATCGAAAGATAGTACACAAAATTCTCTAATTCATCTATAGTTTTTTATGAAAAAATCCTACATTTTTTTTCTGCCGTTGTTGTTCAATTTATTGAGTTCAGGATTAGGAGCTCAGGATAATGGATGGAAGTTTGTAAAAGAAACCAATGGCATAGAAGTTTATTCCCGAAAATCTGATGATTCTCCCATAAAGGAAATCAAAGTACTGAAGGTTATGGAAACAACTTTATCATCTTTGGTAGCTTTGATGAAGGATGTTGAAAACCATAAAAACTGGACTTATGCCAATAAAAAAGCAAAAGTACTTGAAAAGCAGTCTGAATTTTCATGGATTTTCTATGGCTACTCCGATGCCCCGTGGCCTGTTCAGGATCGGGATATGGTGCTACATTCAACACTCAGGCAGGACTCGGTAACAAAAGTTATAAAAAATGAGGGCGAATGCATTCCTAACTTTATTCCTGAAAATGAAGATGTTGTGCGTATTCCGGCATGTCATTCAATATGGACTCTAAAGCCTCTTGGAGAGGGTAAAGTATTGGTGAGCCTCGAAATACAAATAGATTTGGGTGGGAGCATCCCCAACTGGTTAATCAATTTAGTTAGTTCAAAAGGGCCATATCTCACAATTAAAAACATGGAAGAAGCAGTAAAAAAAGCCCCTTACAAGAATGTAGTTTTGGATTACATTAAAGATTAGATAAAAAAGCCTTTCCAACAAATTTGCAGTTGGGTAGATAAAAAATAGTTCCCCGGTAAATATCTCCATCATTCAAAACATCCTTTTAATATCACCCTTACCATTGCTATTCCTCCATTAAATGGCTGAATATTAAACAGAAACTCTTTTATTTTAAAATAATTTATCTATTTTTGCACCCCATTTTACAAATGTTGGTTTTATCGCCTAAAAATCACACACTTGTAAACAAATTTGTTATTGTTAAACCGGATGGCAAGGCGACATCCCAAACGATTTTTTTAATGTCGAACGAAAACGAAAAATTAAATCAGGAACCCCTCGAGGAAAAGCCTGAAGTTAACGAAGAAAAACAGGAAGAACCAACAGTTGCTGAGACAGTTGAAGAAAAAACTGAAGAAGTAGCCGAAGAAACTGTGGCTGAAGTTAGCAAACCAGAAGCTGCAACTGAAGCGCCCATTGCTGAGGAAGTAGCTGAAACACCTGTTGCTGAGGAAGTAACTGAAACACCTGTTGCCGAGGAAGTAACTGAAACACCTGTTGCTGAGGAAGTGGTTGAAGAACCTGTTGAAGCTGCAAAGGAACCTGAAGTAAAAGTAGAAACACCGGTTGAAGAACCTGTTGACAGGCAACCCGAAGCTGTTGTTCCCGGAGATTTTGACTGGGATGCAGTTGGCAGAAAAGAGGATTCATACTCTGCCACTGAGCGAAACAAACTGGAAGAACTTTACAACCAAACATTTAATTCGGTTGCCGAACACGAAGTAGTAACCGGAACAATTGCTGCCTTAAACGATCGCGAAGCTGTTGTAAACATCAATTTTAAATCCGATGGTGTAATCCCAAAGGCCGAATTGAGATACAATCCTGAGTTTAAAGTTGGTGACGAAATTGAAGTTTATGTAGAAAGCCAGGAAGACAATACCGGGCAGTTGATTTTATCGCACAAAAAAGCCAGGATTCTCAAATCATGGGAACGCGTTAACCTTGCTTTCGAAAATGATGAAATCATTAATGGTTACGTTAAGAGCAGGACAAAAGGTGGATTAATCGTTGATGTATTTGGAATTGAGGCTTTCCTCCCCGGATCACAAATCGATGTGAAGCCAATCCGCGATTACGATATTTATGTTGATAAAGTAATGGAATTTAAGGTTGTAAAAATCAACCACGAGTATAAAAATGTTGTTGTTTCACACAAAGCCCTTATCGAGCGCGAACTTGAGCAGCAAAAAGCCGAGATCATTGCTAAACTCGAAAAAGGCCAGGTACTTGAAGGTACAGTTAAAAACATTACATCCTACGGTGTGTTTGTTGACCTTGGTGGTGTTGATGGTCTTGTACATATTACCGACCTTTCATGGGGACGTATCAACCACCCGGAAGAAATTGTTGAACTTGATCAGAAAATCAAAGTTGTTATTCTTGATTTTGACGACAATAAAAAACGTATTGCACTTGGCCTTAAGCAACTTACACCTCATCCATGGGATGCTCTTGATCAAAACCTCAAGATTGGTGACAAAGTAAAAGGAAAAGTTGTGGTTATTGCCGATTATGGCGCTTTTATCGAGATTGCAGCCGGAGTTGAAGGTCTGATCCACGTTTCGGAAATGTCATGGTCGCAGCACCTGCGTACTGCCCAGGACTTCCTGAAAGTTAGCGATGAAATTGAAGCCGTTGTTCTCACCCTCGATCGCGAAGAACGCAAAATGTCGTTGGGCATGAAGCAACTTATCCCCGATCCATGGGAAAACATCAAAGGCAGGTACCCCGTTAGCTCGAAACATTCAGCTACCGTTCGTAACTTTACCAACTTCGGTATTTTTGTTGAGCTCGAAGAAGGTGTTGATGGTTTGATCCATATCTCTGACCTTTCATGGTCGAAAAAAATCAAACACCCTGCAGAATTTACAAAGATCAACGATCCGATTGATGTAATTGTACTTGACGTAGATGAAGAAAATCGTCGTTTGAGCCTTGGCCACAAACAACTCGAAGAAAATCCATGGGATGTTTTCGAAACTGTATTCACCGTTGGTTCAATTCACAAAGGAACAATTGCCACTGCCAGCGATAAAGGCATGGTTGTAACCCTGCCTTACGGTGTTGAAGGATTTGCTCCAACCCGCCACCTGCAGAAAGAAAATGGTGCAATGGCAAAAGTTGATGAAACCCTCGACTTCAAAGTGATCGAGTTTTCGAAAGAAAATAAGAAGATTATCCTTTCACACACCAGGGTTTTCCAGGATGTGCAATATGCCGAAAAAGCCAAAGAAGATAAGGATAGGAAAGATCAGGCACAATCGGCAACGCAAGCTGTTAAAAAAATCAAGGACAACCTTGAAAAAACAACACTTGGCGATATTAGCGGACTGGCTGAATTAAAAACCGAAATGGAAGCCGAAGCACGTGAGAAGTTAGAATCTTACGCCAAAAAGCAGGAAGAAAAACAGGAAGAAAAGCAGAAAGCTGATGATAAAAAAGAAGCTGCTAAAGAAAAGAAAGCCGCTGCTAAAAAAGTAGCAAAAGCTGAAGCCGAAGACGAAGCTCCTGTGGAAGAAGAGAATTTAGCATCAACTGAGGAGAAACCTGTAGAAAATGCTGAAACCGAAGCCCCTGTCGTGGAAGATAATAAAGTTGAAGCTGAAGTTGCAACAGAAACTCCAAAAGACGAAGCTGAAGTTGCAACAGAAACTGCAACGGAAGAAGCTGAAGTTGCAACAGAAACTCCAAAAGACGAAGTTGTAGAGAAAAAAGAGGAGGCTATTGAGGAGAATGCAGAAGCAGAAAAAGAAGAGCCGGCCACAGAAGTAGAAGAAAAAGAAGTGAAAGAAGACGAAAAGGATTCTGACAAAGAAGAGAAAAAGGCAGAGTAGTCGCTGATTTCTTATTAAATAATAAACACAAGGCTGTTTTGCTCTCGGGCAAAACAGCCTTTTTCTTTTATTAATAATCGCAAAAACTATCTTTGTGCGAATAAGTAAATCCAAATGGCATTTTCAATAACAGTTTTAGGCAGCAGTGCTGCCACTCCAACATCCAGCCGCAACCCATCGGCAGTAGTCGTTAACATGGATTACACGTATTTTCTAATGGATTGTGGAGAAGGTACCCAGGTTCAAATTCGAAAATCAAAAATTAAACTTCAAAAAATCAGGCGCATTTTTATTAGCCATTTGCATGGCGATCATTTTTTTGGCCTGATTGGACTCATTTCAACATTTCACCTGCTGGGTCGCAAAGATGAACTTGATATTTACGGCCCCGATGGCCTGGAAAAAGTCATCAAAATACAATTAGAGGCTTCACAAACAATGCTGAATTACCCACTTAACTTCCACCTTACAAACCCAAAAAAACCGGAGGTGGTTTATGAAACAGACGAACATTTTGTAAAATCCTTCCCACTCGACCACAGGATTGCAACTACCGGATTTTTGTTTGCTGAAAAGCTAAAACCGAGAAAAGTTAAAAAGTCTTTCCTATTTTACGATGTGGAAATCACGGTTGATGATATACTTAAAATAAAAGCTGGAGCCGACTTTGTTTCAGATACAGGAAGGGTTTATAAAAATTCGGAGATTACAGAAGACCCAGGAGCCCCCATCTCATTTGCCTACTGCTCCGATACAAAATATTTTGAGGCTGTTATCGATCACATTAAAGGTTGTGACGTACTTTATCATGAAGCTACATTTATGGAAGATATGCGCAAGGTAGCCGATGAAAAGTTTCATTCCACGGCGCAGGGTGCAGCTAATATTGCAAAAAAAGCTAATGTGGGGAGGTTGATCCTGGGGCATTTTTCTGCAAGATACCGGGAGCTGGATAAATTACTTGCAGAGGCAAAAGAAATTTTTCCGTTAGCAGAACTTGCTGCCGATGGAGTAATCATCGACCTTAGTGCAAACAAAAAAACCCGGTGACTAATCCGGGTTTAAACACAAACATTATGAAAAACAAAAATTAAACTCTCTTTTCTTTGATACGTGCTTTTTTACCACGCAATCCTCTGAGGTAGAAAATTCTGGCTCTGCGCACAACGCCACGCTTGTTAACCACAACACTATCGATAAACGGTGACGATACCGGGAAAATCCTCTCAACACCAATGTTGTTCGAAATTTTCCGTACAGTAAACGTGGCAGTAGGACCATGACCTTTGCGCTGGAGCACTACGCCATTAAACTTCTGCAAACGTTCTTTCGTACCTTCCTTAATTTTATAGGTAATGGTAATGGTATCACCGGCTTTAAAATCCGGCATTTCTGCAATCGGGACTTGGCTTTCCACCAAAGATATTAAAACTTTCTTGCTCATTATTTTAGCTTTTATATTCTGAAAAAGGAGTGCAAAAGTACACAAATATTTTTCATAACAATAAAATGAAGACTAATTTTTCATAAATATTTTCACTTTTTAAATTATCAATACACAAACACTTTCTTTACTACTTTTTCATCGTTTATTTTTCCAACCCAAAAAAGGCAAATACCCAACTGGAAAATATGGCCACGAAACAAAAATCACTGTTAATACTTGCTGATGGCGGAGGAAGTGATGGCTCAAGAAATAGGTTGTGGTAAGTTATTATTTTAATCTAAAAAAAAATGTCAGATTTACTTTTGAATGATAACTTTTTCAGAAATAACACGCCCATCAAAATTAGCCCTGACCAAATATATCCCCGAAGGGATTTCATCCACTTGAAGATTAACTTTCAAATTTCCGGGGCTGCCTGACGATTGTGCGGTCATCGTTTTAACGATCTCACCATAAACATTCAACAAATCCAAAGATATGTGCTGGTTTTGATTAATTTTTAATTCGATGGTCAATTCGGTCGTTGCCGGATTCGGGTAAAAAGTCATCACGCCATTATTTATCAATCCATTTTCATCCACAGCTTCCGGATCAGCCACAAAACCAATGGCATCGAGGGCAGGTTGAATTTCGGGATTTTCCATAAACATTTCCCACAAAAGCCCGCTTCTGTAATTTTCGATCATGTCGATAATTGGCCCCTGGTCGATGGCAAGATAAGAATCGGCATACCAATTTACTTCCTCATTAAAGGCATCTACAAAGCCATAATTGCCCCAGATTTTATCGCCCAGGTTCCTGTAAAAATGTTTTAAAGCAGCCAAAGATTCGGTGGGCGTGTAAGGCATCGACGAAAGGGCAGCCGTTGGGGTAATGGTTCCATTATCGCGGGTCGAAGTAGGTTCGTGCGCCATGTAGCCATACGGGTCATCGCTGGCAGTTAGACCCCAGCAGTTTTCGCTGTATCCCTCATATCCTTTTGGATTATCATCACAATAGGCACGGTTAATTAAAGTATGATTTTTATTGTTTTCAAAATAATTAGCATACTGGTCTTTGATGTTTCGCGGGTCGAAGCCGAGGTAAGAATAATGCGCGAAAAAGAGCGGGCCGCCGTAGTCCCATCCCACCCAAAGTTTATAACCATAAAAGAGCTTTCCGTTTTCGTAGTATGACGAACTTGCCCAGCCATCGTCCCACAGTGAAGCCGGAACACCATGCGTAGGCGAAGCGATGGCAAGCAAATAAACTATGGCCGCTTCGTTGGGGCCACGCACCGTCATGTTCATGGCCCAGCCATGGTTGGGCGACCAGTGCCAGTACAAGAAGTTACCGTTATTGCGGCGATACCAATCCCATTCAACAGTTTCCCATAATTCGGTTATGGTTTCAACAATAGCCTGCTCATCGGGAGTGGCTTCATCAAAATATTGCCTTGCTGCCAACAACCCCTGCATTAGGAAAGCGGTTTCCACCAGGTCGCCGCCATTGTCGTTTTCGCTGAATGGAATTACATCTCCGGTATTTCCATTGATCCAATGTGGCCACACGCCATGAAAGCGATCGGCTGTTTCCAGGAAGTTCACTATTTTCGATACACGGTTCACGCCCTGCTCACGGCTAATAAAACCCCGCTCGATTCCCACCAGCAAAGCCATTATTCCAAAACCACTGCCGCCGGAAGTAACCGTATTTCCGGAGGTATTGCGCTCTCGTGCCATGCCTGAAGCAGGATGGCCAAAATCATAAAAATACCTGAAGGTAGCTTCCTGAACCATTTCCAGGAGTTCGTCATCGCTCATGTCGAAGGTCGAAACATCAACCGTGTTAGAAAACTCGGAAGGTTCGTTTACATCGTTGAGCGCAGTAATTTTATAGGAGAGGTTAAGATTAGTACCTTGTGGCCTCACAAAATGTGTAAACACGGTATCGTATTTTCCCACAACAACTTGCTTAATAAAATTCGCCCCTCCGTCAGTTGACTGATAAATTTCGTACCCGCTTAGATTAGTTTCGGTATTTGGCTGCCAGGTAAGATAAACATGACTGTCGTAACCTTTTGCCGTGAGACCAGTGGGCGGGGCAACAGCCGGCGAAATGCCATCGCCTTTAAATATTCGCATATCATCCACATAAAGGATATGCTGGGTATTATCCGCAGCATTTTGCGCGAACCCGATGGTTTTGATCGAGGTAAAATTCACCGTAGTGCCGGCAGCAAAAATTACATCCATCGGGATGGTGATTCTTTGCCAACTGCCCGCCGGAATATTTCCACAAAAATCGCCTATCGGCAAATGGATGGTTTGCTGGTTGTCGGTATCTTCAACAAAAATTTTGGGCAGGTTGGCCGCCGAAATCCCCTGGGGAGCATAGACGAAAAAAAGCAGCGTATCGGTATCGGAAACATTTTTTGCCGCCCAGTCGATGCCAGCGGCAATAGCCTGCCAGCTTCCCCCGGGAGCAGATTTCCAGTTCATGCGCAATGAATTTATCCCTTGCTGTGGCGTTAAAGTACTTTCAACCGGGAAGCGGCGATTGTCATCACCCAAAATCTCCAACTCGCTGGGAGCATCAACTGTAAGCCAACTGTAATCATAATAAACCGGGCCGGGCGAATCCTGAAAATAGAGATAGGTTTGGGCATGAACTGATGCTATCATCAAGAATAAAAAAGTACATAAAAACTGTACATGTCTTTTTTTTAATAAAATCATATTCGTTTAAATTTTTTCAAGTTTGATAATCCAATCATTGAAATTAGAGTCTGCGGTGTGGTTGGTATTCAACTATATTATTTTTCAATCTGGTATCTAATTACTCATTTTTCGATAAAATGATACTATTTTAATGTGTGATCTAAATGTTTAGCTGTGAGTTTTTCTGGACTAAACAGTACGCCTTTCAACGTTTTTTTCACGCTCTCAGTCAATATAAGTCTCCCTCATTACTAATTTAACTTCCTTAATTTCAGATTGTGAAAGTCTTCCAAGTGCTGCAACAATTCGTTGTTTATCAATTGTCCTGATTTGGTCTATGACAATCCAACCTGTTTTATTGCCTTGTTTTACTTCAATTCTGGTTGGATATTTTCTCGAGGTTGTTGTCATAGGAGCAACAACAATTGTTCTGAGATACATATTCATTTCATCAGGTGAAATAATCACACAAGGCCTTGTTTTTTTTATTTCACTACCAATTGTTGGATCTAAATTGACCAGGACAATTTGATATTGTTCTAATTCCATTCTTCCAGGTTTTCATTTTCAAATACATCATCGAATAAAAGCTGGTCATCACCGTTTTCATTCATTTCTTTAAATGCAATACCCCAACCTTTTCTTGGTATCGAAATTGGTTTTAATATCATATAACCATTTTCAAGTATTAGTTCAACTTTGTCTTTAATATTGTATTTTTCAATCAAAGTCTTACTCAGCCTAAAGCCCTTTGAATTTCCTATTTTTACTATTGATAATTCCATAATTAAAATTTAAAAATGTAATTACAAAGTTAATACGATCATTTTAATATCAAAATATTTTTTCTTAGCCGGTCATTAATGATTATTGATAATAGTTTCCCTAAAAGCCAATAAAATCCGATGAATCTACCAGGCAATTATTGAGCTCATTTTTTTCTCCAAACCATTGTAGCCTTTATTGTTTTTAAAAGTACAATATGTAAAAATAATGGGTTCATCAAAATTCTCCCAATTATCCATCTAATAAAAACTGGATCTCGCACCTGCTTACTTTTTAATCGCGTTGGCTACAATTTCAGCCATAATTTTATTACCCTTTTCATTCGGATGAATTCCATCCGGAAAAAAATCAGACCTTCTGGTCATGCCATTGTACAAATCAATTATTTGGAGATTATTCCTTTTCGCAATTTCTTCAACTATTGGAATAACCCCAGCCCTAATTGTCGAATCGCTAATACTCCACTCACTGCTGTAAGCAGGAGGCGGAGAACACAAGTAAATCTTCGGTTTGGAATCCAGCGTATTTAATGTATCAATCATCAATTGGTAATCACGTTCAAAACTGGCAGCATTCCAATTATCAGTTTTGGAATCGTTTGTACCCAGCATAATCACAACAATATCAGGTGCAAACACAAAAACATTGTGAAAATCTTTTTGATTCCAATAGGGTTTGTTTCCATCGCTTTGCATGGTGGCTCCACTTTCGCCACAGTTCAATACCTGAAAACCATCACCTAATATAAGATCCAATTGAACGGGATAAAAAAAGGATTTATTCTCTCCATCACCATTGGTTATACTGTCGCCAACGCAAGCTACTTTTACTTCGTTTTGACAAGAAATAAGAAGTAGCGAAAGCGATACAAGAATAATTAAATACGGTTTCATAATATGTGTTTTACAAGGATTCGTAATGTGATTTACTAAATTGCCTGGATTCATGGGTTGCAGGTATCAGAGGCGGAAGAAATCTCTGGGCCTTCCAGAGCACTTTCCCTTCAAACCTGCGCTAAGCCAATTCGTTTATTCAATATTTTCATTTTTCCCATCAATTCGCTGTTGATGACTTGACGGTGTTTCAACGTTTAACAGAGGATGAAATACCCACTGAAACAAGCATTACATTTACACTTTGGTAAAGCATAAGTTTTATTACCACCAAGCAAAGTTGTCAGAAATAATTATTTCATTTTTTTGAACATGGTGTGTTGTTTTCATAGGGATCGTTCTAAAGTCTAAGTTATATTTCTCCGCTAAACCTCTAATTTCCTTGGTATCGTCATATGTAAGCATAAACTTCCCTTTAAGAGACGATGCCAAAGAAAATAATTTATCATGGTCAATCTCAAAGTGAGTATAAAGTCTTTTCCCAGCCACCGTGTAAGGTGGATCAATAAAAAAGTAACTCGCAATATCATTCTTTGATTTTTCCATTTCATCAAAGGCATCACCTGTAATGAATTTTAATTTGCTTTTAAAATAACCAATAGCTAAGATCCTATCTCTAAGAGTTTTCGGATACCAACGAGATTTAATTCCCTTCCCATTTTCTCCATTTTTGATCATTCCTGCACCTTTTGTTACTATTCCACCATGGTAAATTCTATTTTTTAAAATTGTACTAAATGCTTTTTCTTGTAATGTTTTTATCTCTTTTTGTAAAAATAAATTAGCATTTTGAGGTGTTAAATCAAAAGAATAAATTTTGTTAGCTAACCACTCATGGTCACCATTAATTATCACTTCCCAAACTGCTGCAATCTCCTCGTCAAGTTCAATCATTTTAATTTGGCTGGCGAGGTTTTCAAAAGCCGCAGTTAAACTAACAATGCCACCACCGGCGAACGGTTCAATCAATTTCTTGTTTCTATTTGATTGTTTTAACCATTTTCTAACAACTGGCACAAGCCAGGTTTTACCTCCAGGATACCTGAATGGACTTCTTTGAGGAACAGAAGCAACATTTACTACTTTGGAACTATTGACCGTTTTTTCTTTTGTCTCGAATATTGATAATTGTACGCCCATACTTAACTACTTATAATGTCGGTTAACGAAGGAGCATCGGGAGAGTTCTTCTCCAAATGTTCATCAAGACGGTTTTGCAAGATATTTATAAAAACAGATACGTCTCCCGGCTCTGGAGTAGTTACCCTTAAAAGCGCAGCTTCAAACTTAGTGTAAACAGTATCAACCAAGACTAAATTATTTTGGTTTTGGTCTTTATTAAACTCAAGGTCATATAAAAACCAGGCAATATCTGCTTTCGATTTACTTGTTGTTGGAAGATTTGGAAGCGTTTCAAAGAATGATTTCTGAATAGCAACGGTTTGTTTCTTTTTCCAAGATTGAAATATCCCACCTTTATACAACAAATGAGGTATAAGTCTCTTTCGGGAAGAAGAAAGATAATCTGGTTTTGGATAATTATAACCAGTAGGCCATTCAAAATCTATCGATGGTTTATTAATATATGCTTCAAAAGGATTTCTAAGATTTCCTGAAATATAAACACCTTGGACTTCAAGTGAAACAAAGTCAATTAATTGCCCTTTGTCGTTATATTGAACTAAAACAAAATCAATATTTCCTGCAGATTGCCCATTCTTATCAGAGAGTTTAATTTCCGACAGTGAAGTCCAATTTGACTTTGAACCAAAAGCAAAATTAGCAGCATTTTCAATAATTAGCCAGTCTTCTCTAAACCTGGCTGGACAAGTAATTACAGAAGTACTATTGTGCCAAACACTGCAAACTCCCAGTGGATTGTTTGCTTTGTCCTTTGTACAGTTTGGAACCTTGTTATTAAAAGGACATAATTTCTGTTTTCTATAGCGCTGCGCTTTAGCGTTTTCAATCTCTATTGGAAAACCAAACACTTCGGCCAATGGACTCTTATTTACTCGATTTTTTGACATACACAAAGATAAGTTATTTTGCCGGCCGATAGAAATTATGTACGAGGTTTTAACAAAAGCTCCGAATTGTCAATGACAAATCGGAGCTTAAAAGTTTATAAAAATACATTTTAATAACCAACCCCAATTACTCAACAAGGCTAAACTTCACAGATTTAGTTTCCTGGGAATTTGTACCTACAAAAACTTCAAATGCTCCCGGTTCGGCAGTCCATTGCATGTTGATATCCAAAAATTTTAAATCATTTTCAGCCAGTTCGAATTTTACGGTTTTGCCTTGTCCTGGTTCCAGGCTTATCTTTTCAAAGCCTTTTAATTCGAGCACCGGGCGGGTAACGCTGCCCACCAGGTCGCGAATGTAGAGTTGAACAATTTCCTCACCTGCAAATTTCCCTGTATTTTTCACATCAACCGAAACCGTGAGTGTTTCATTTTTGGTGATAGTATTTTTGGATAAGGATAAACCGGAATATTCAAAATTCGTGTAGCTCAAGCCATAACCAAAGGGAAATAATGGTGTGTTGGGCACATCAAGATACTTGCTGGTCCATTTGACATCGGTAGCCGGCCTTCCGGTATTTTTGTGGTTGTAGAAAATCGGAACCTGCCCTACGTTTCTTGGGAAAGAAACCGTGAGCTTTCCGGAAGGGTTGTAGTCGCCAAAAATAACATCAGCGATAGCATCGCC
>Ga0075111_1000466_pt1 | contig 19001 bp, 15 predicted proteins | sample AntAceMetag02UKK_FD_69787 | JGI IMG/M metagenome (GOLD analysis project Ga0075111, IMG submission 69787) | Saline lake microbial communities from Ace Lake, Antarctica - Antarctic Ace Lake Metagenome 02UKK | ecosystem: Environmental > Aquatic > Non-marine Saline and Alkaline > Saline | place... | reverse complement strand
GAATCTATTCAAGAGATAAAAGATGTGTGTGAAGGAAAGAGTTCTATTAATAGAGCTTCAGTGAAACTTGGATTGAGTAAGCGAACAATACAAAGAAAAGTTGCAGATTATGGAGAGCGAGGAGATTCGAGCTTCATACATGGGAATACAAATAGGGAGCCAGCAAATAAGATTCCTTTTGACATCATAGTAAAGACTATTGATGATAATGACCTTCGTGGATGTAACTTTAGTGAATTAAGTAGATTGCTCTTTGAATACAAAGGAACCCATGTTTCAGCTACAACTCTAAGAAATAGGTTTTACCAATTAGGAGTTCTGTCCTCTAAATGTAATAAAAAGACTCGAAAGAGATTACGAAAAGAGTTACTTAAGCAACAAACAATAACAGCTTTAAGTTTAGAAGAATCTCAAACATTAAGTCACTTAGAGCAAGAAGAGCTTTGTGGAATCTTTATTCATCCTACTAAACCAAGATCCTGTATGTTTGGAGAGCGACTAGAAATGGATGCCTCTTCTCATAAATGGATAAGAGGATTAGGGAAGCTCACCCTTCACGTATGCATAGATGACGCCTCAGGTTTTCTCCTAGGGTTATGGTTAGAAAAAGAAGAAACTCTACATGGGTATTACCAAGTTATGGAGCAACTCTTGAGATGTTATGGTATACCTTCAAAAATACGTACAGACAAAAGAACTGTATTTATTTACAATAAAAAGGGAAAAGCTAAACACGAAAACGATAGCATGACTCAGTTTGCATACTCCTGTTCAAAGCTAGGCGTGGAGTTAGAGTGTCATTCAGATCCCAATTTTAAGCCCAAAGTCGAGCGGAGCAACCAGACCCTCCAGGGAATGATTCCTTACAGGCTTCATATGGAAGGAATAACTACTATTGATGATGCTAATGCATATTTAAGTGAAATCTTTATTCCCTATTTCAATAAAAAATTTGGCTATATGCATGATATGGTTAATGGTAAAGAAGTAAAAATACCTTCTACATTTATTGATTGTACAGAGGAAGATATCTACACGAGATTAGCTGTGCTAAGTGAAAGAGTCATAAATAAAGGAGCTACTATTAGTTATAATAATGCGTATATGGCTCTTATTGATGATACTGGGCGCAAAGTAGCATTACCATCAAAAACAAAAGTAACAGTCGCCAAGCTCTTGGATGGCGCTTTATATGCAACAAGTCCCAAAGGAACTTGTTATGTATTAGAAACTGTACCAAACCGCTATGAGAGGTCTCCTGATTTCGATATAGACGTTACCCCCAAACCAAAAGTAGAACGACAAAGAGTGCCTAGTTCTCATCCTTGGAGTTATGAGAAGCAGATGCTATTTATGGAAAAAGACAGACTCATGCAATCTTTAGAACAGTATTACACGAGTAAAGATGAACGTCGATATGGGTAATATTCTTCAAAATTTTATAATCTCATCCAAAAGCGACTAGTAGATATTATGATCGATACCTCAGTGTGTACTTTTGGACAATCTACAATTTCAACTCTATAAAAAACTGTTGTTATACTAATTTTAAAAAAAATAAAGATAGAAAGGTGAGAGATTTATTAAGCCTTTCCTTCTGGAGATAAAAGAATGAAGAATGAAAGACACTCAAATTTTATTATCAAGGAGAACTTCTGATGCATATACAAGATAAAGAAGTGCTGTTTGAGGTTATTCAAGGAGAGCATCTACAAAAAGATGTTCAGAAACTAAAAGAACTTGCTCATGTTGCAGGGCTTCTAGTGGATCTCACTGTCACAGATAGTGCAACCTTCCTTTCAATAAGATACAACGATGAATTTACTGAATACATACGAAACCGCAAAGCAGGAAGACCTAGAAAAAAGAAAGCCATCCAACTGACCTGTAAAGAGGTCGTCTCGCTGAAGAAAAATGAAGGTGCAAAAGTTGCCGCTGCTACACTTAAGATGCCAATAGCAACTTTCTACAGGCATTACACTGAGAACAAAGGTAAAAAAGAGGAAGATCTATTCGTCTAATTCACTATTATCATATTTAATTATGATAATTCGCTTCAAGAAAGATTTATTCTGCTGAAATTTGCTTCAATATTTTTTAAAAAACTTAAAGAAAAACTTCAATTAAACACGAAAATGAAGGAAGGATTCATCATGCCCTTCTTCCTAGAGATGAAAAATTGAAGAGGAACGGACAAATCCCTTTATAAAAGACCCTAATTATTTCAATTTCAAAAAAAACAGTCCAATATTTCCAATTTTATTTTATGACAAAGTCGCTTTTACTTGACGGGTTTAAGAGATATTTGTTTATGTAAAAAAATATAATTTTCTCTTATTTTAGAATTTAATTGAGTGTTTGGGTAAGATTCTTTACAGCATTTTTCCCGCTTATAGCGCCTGTTGACCATGCCATCTGTAAATTATAGCCCCCTGTTTGGCCATCTATATCAATAACCTCTCCACAAAAGTAAAGGTGGGGAACAATGGTAGATTCCATAGTATGTAAATTGATTTCATCTAGTGAGATACCACCAGAGGTTATCATAGCTTTATTTTCCATGGTATCGAGATTTACTATATATGGCTCTTGTGTGAGGGAGGATGCAATAGCGATAAGAGTTTTCTTTCCTACTTCACTTGCTTTCTTCTTGCCATCAATATTATTCTTTTCTAACAGATATTCAATTAACGAAGAAGGAAGAGGGTAGGTTGCTAATACAGTTTTAAACATGCTCTTACCCATCGTTTGACATAACGAGGCAATCTCTTTTTGTACCTCTTTTGCTACTCTTCTCATACCCATCTCATCTACTACATAGCACACGTTAATAGTATCTCCACTTTTGAGATAGCGAGAGTTGTTAATAATAACAGGCCCACTAAGACCATCATGAGTAATTAATAGAGATCCTGTTTCCCATGTGTTTTTAGTTATTTCAACTGCTGCTTTCTCTAATGTGAGACCACTAAGAGAATGAAGAGCATTATCGTGTACCCTCACTCCAGTTAAGGCAACTCTGGGGGTGATAATAGAGTGTCCTAAGTTTTGAGCCAATTGATATCCATCGCCCCTACTTCCAGTCTTAGGGAACGTAAGACCTCCTGTTGCTATAATGATAGCATCACAAGAGGTTGTGCTAGTATTGTTAATGTAGAATTTGTTATTATTGACTCTTATGTTTTCTATTCGGCTATTGTAGGTGATGGTGATATTACGCCTTGTACATTCTTTTAGTAATGCATTAATAACATCAATTGATCTAAAGGAGGATGGAAAGATTTTCCCATCTTCTCTCACTGTAAGAGAGAGGCCTAATTGAGTAAAAAGCGTTTTTGTCTCTTCTACTGTATAGCTGGTAAGAATAGATTCTACTTCTTTCTTTTTTTCATAATAGTGGGGAAGCATGTCTCCATTATTAGTGATATTGCATTGAGATGAACCTGTGATGAGAAGCTTTTTAGCTACTTTTTCTTGCCCTTCAAATATGGTAATAGAGATATCCTTATGAAGAATATCTCTTTGAATAGCTGCAAAGAGGGCGCTAAAAAGACCACTAGCCCCGCCTCCTATAATTGCGATACGTGTTTTCACTTTACCCTTATTTCTCTTCTCGTTTGATAATGAGATGAAGGTCATCTAATTGTTGCTGGTCAACAAAAGAAGGAGACTCATCCATAGGGGAGATAGCTGCAGTATTTTTAGGGAATGCAATTACTTCTTTAATAGAAGTCTCTCCTGCCATGATCATCACCATTCTGTCTATTCCAGGAGCAATGCCACCGTGTGGTGGGGGGCCATATCTAAATGCATTTAATAGGAATCCAAAACGTTCCTGGCTCTCTTCATCTGGAATATTACAAATTCTAAAGACTCGTTTTTGTAGTTCAATGTCATGAATTCTTATAGAACCCGAGGCAACTTCATACCCATTGAGTACTAAGTCATACAAATCCCCTTTAACAGCACCTGGGTCACTCTCTAAGGAGTCAATGTACTGAGCTTGAGGCATACTGAACATATGGTGAGCTGCTTCCCAGTGGCCGCCCTCTTCGTTGTACTCAAAGAGTGGGAAATCAATTATCCAACAGAAAGCAAACTTCTTAGGGTCAATAAGCTGTAAATCTTTTGCTAACTTTACCCTCACAGCTCCTAATGCATTACATGTTGTTTTCCAGTTATCTGCAACAAACAGGAGCATTTCACCTGGTTTTGCATCTGTGTAAGCGATTACTTCTTGTTGTATTTCAGTAAGGAATTTACTAATTCCTCCCTCTAATTCGCCATTCTCATTTATCTTTGCCCATGCGAGGCCTTTTGCTTTATAGACCTTTGCAGCTTCTTCTAAGCTTGTAATATACTTTCTAGAGAAGGCAACTATACTATTCGCTGGAGCTTTTATGACTTTTACACACCCATCATTACTAAGGACATCTTTAAATGTAGAGAAAGAGCTCAATTGAGCTAATTCATTAAAGTCGAGCAGTGGTAAATCATATCTCAAGTCTGGTTTATCTACACCATAGGTGTTAATAGCATCATACCAGGTAAGGCGAATAAAGTGCTTAGGGGTCTCATAGTTCATTACTTTGGCAAATACATGATGAAAGAGTTGTTCCATAACTAACAAAACATCATCACGGTTAACAAAGCTCATTTCCATGTCGAGTTGAGTGAATTCTAATTGTCTGTCTCCCCTCGCATCTTCATCTCTGTAGCAGCGAGCAATTTGAAAATATTTGTCAAAACCACTTACCATGAGAATTTGTTTTAGAAGTTGTGGACTTTGAGGAAGGGCATAGAATTTACCTGCATACAAGCGAGAAGGTACTAAGAAGTCTCTTGCCCCCTCGGGAGTAGATTTTAGGAGTGTGGGTGTTTCAATTTCATAGAAGTCTCTGTCACTAAGGAATTCTCTAATAGCACGAACAAAATCGTGTCGTAGTTTAATTCTCTTTTGCATCCCAAATGAGCGTAAGTCGAGATAGCGATATTTTAGGCGTGTCTCTTCTTTAGCATCTGATTCTTCATCTACTAAAAATGGTGGTGTTTCACAGACGCTAAGGATTTGAATTGATAACACATCAACTTCAATTTCACCACTAGCCATCTCTTTGTTGATCATTGACTCAGGGCGTCCTTGTACAACACCTTCAACACTTATGCAGTATTCATTATGTAAAGAAGAAGCAATTTCTGTTACTTCTTTAGGGGCTGTATCAGAGACGACTACTTGGGTAATCCCATAGCGATCTCTGAGGTTAATAAAATGGATTCCCCCATGATTACGACTTCTGTGTACCCATCCATTGAGAACAACTGTTTTACCAACATCTTCTTTACGTAATTGACCACACGTAACGGTTCTTTGCTTGTATTCCATGGAGGAAATATAGCACTATTTGTCAATCTATTTCAATGTGGAACAGTGGCTATCTGTTTGACTCACCTAATATTCTTCTCTCATTAGCAACCGCAAGCATAAGTTTAATTCGGTTCTCTTGATTCACCCTTGTAGCCCCTGGGTCATAATCAATAGGAACTATATTCATATTTGAATCGAGGTCCTTAAGAGTTTTTATCATCCCCTTTCCTGCAATGTGGTTTGGAAGGCATCCAAAGGGTTGAACACAGATAATATTTTTATATCCAAGGGCAGCAAGATCTCTCATTTCGGCGGTCAGTAACCACCCTTCACCCATTTTGCAACTAATTGAAATAGCTTCTTTTGCTGATTCGACACTCTCATGGAAGAATCGGGGTGCAATGAAAGGGGGATGAGATTCTACTTCACTAATCATTATTTTTTCTAAATTAGAGAGATATGAGCGAAGAATTTTCATAATACTATTGCGCATCAAAGAGCCTCCGTAGAGGGTAATATCTTCAATTTGGTTTTGTACAGCATATAAGATGAATCCCATAATACCGGGAATCATCACTTCACATGATTGAGAATAGAGGAAGTCTTCAAGGTGGTTATTTCCAAGAGCAGCGTACTTCATATAGATTTCTCCCACAATTCCCACTTTTACTACAGGCCTTGTATAATCTTTTTCTATTTTTGAAAAATCTTCTACCATAGCGTGGATATGCTTTTTAATCTCTTTTGATCGATACCCTCTTTTGTGACTGAATTCTTCTTGAAGGAATTCAATCCATTTTTGGGTGAGCTTTTGCGAGCTAGATGGGATAACCTCATACACCTTTGTTTGGTTTCTAAGGAGCATTAGTGTATCTCCATAGAGGAGGGCGGCTACTCCTTTTCGCAACATGTGGTAGGTGAGAGTGAATCCACTATTTTTATTCATCCCTTTTAAATTAAGGGAAAGAACAGGGACATATTCATATCCTGCTTTTATAAGAGCTTTCTTTAATAGATGGATATAGTTGCTGGCTCTGCATCCACCACCTGTTTGAGTGATAGCTAGGGCGATTTTATGGGAATCGTATATGCCACTATCGAGGGCATCGATCATCTGTCCTATTACTAATAACGCCGGGTAGCATGTGTCGTTGTGAACATAGGAGAGACCTTTATCGACAACCTGTTGTCCTTCATTTTCTAATAACTGGACATTGTATCCTTCTTGTTGCAAGACATTGATGATGAGGGCAAATTGGATGTTAGCCATTTGTGGAGCGAGAATAGTGTGTGTTGATCTCATATCTTTAGTAAACACTGCCTCATGTGAATTTCTCATCTTTCTAGCATGGTTCCTTTTATGATCTAATTGCTGCAAGGAGGGAGCGAAGGCGAATTTTCACTGCCCCTAAATTAGTAATTTCATCAATTTTTATCTGTGTGTACATCTTATTATTACTTTCTACGATATCTCTCACTTCATCTGTTGTGATGGCATCGAGGCCACATCCAAAACTGACAAGTTGAACAAGATGAATATCTTTTTCTTTGCCAATTGCCTCTGCTATTGCATAGAGCCTGGCGTGGTAGGTCCATTGGTTAAGGATATTAGTTTCTGTTTTCTTATAAGTGATCTTGTGTGAGTCTTCACTAATGACGGCACAATCGAGGGAGGTAAGGAGTTTGTCAATTCCATGGTGTACTTCAGGGTCCCCATGATAGGGCCTTCCTGCTAACAATATGATTTGTTTATCTAGTATCCTGCTTCTTGATATAATATTCATTCCTTCTTCTTGTAATTCCTTGAAATAGGTGTGATACGCACTAAACCCATTATCAATAGCTTCTTTTAATCTCTTTATAGTGAGATCAGGGAAGCATGGCTTTAGGGAATCTAATAACTTTTTAGGATATTGCTTTATTCTGTGCAGGTCTATTGGTGGGTGAATGAATGTAATCTTTTTTAACTCATCAATACTTCCATACAGAACTTCTGGATAATAGGCGACAACTGGACAATTGAATCTATTATCCCCTAAGCCCTCTTCGACGTTGTAGGTCATGAGAGGGTAAAAAATTGTTTTTACATTGTAATCGAGAAGAGTTTGAATGTGCCCATGCATCAGTTTTGCAGGGAAGCAGATTGTGTCACTTGCAATTGTAGCTTGTCCTTTAATGTAAAGATCTCTGTTAGAAGGGGGAGAGAGGACTATCTTTTTGCCAAGAGTTTCAAAGAAGGCTTTGAAGAAGTAAATAAGTTCATACATATTAAGACCAAGTGGAAGGCCAATAGTATCTTCATCAATATCTTCATAATTAAAGAGGTTGAGTGCATGTAGCTGTTCTAGCTTCCACTGATAAATATTGAGTGTACTGTTATCTTCTGTATGGGTGATGGGCTTTTCACATCGGTTCCCACTTATGTACTTCCCTGTTGGCAAAAAGGTATTTATTGTGAGTCTACAATGGTTAGTACAAAGGCGACAGGTAACGTTTTTGACTGTATGAGAGAAGTGTTCTAGTTGTTCTCTTGTAATAATCGTACTTGTTTCGAGACCTTCACCTTTTGCGCTGAGGGCTGCTCCAAATGCTCCCATGAGCCCTGCAACAGAAGGGCGTACAACATTACATTGTAATTCCATTTCAAATGCTCGTAAAATTGCATCGTTATAGAAAGTTCCCCCTTGTACAACGATATGGGATCCAAGTTCCTTCGCATTGTGTGCTCGTATTACTTTATAAAGGGCATTTTTTACTACACTTATTGAGAGTCCTGCACTAATGTTATCTACACTTACCCCCTCTTTTTGAGCTTGTTTGACACTTGAGTTCATAAACACTGTACATCTTGAACCAAGGTCTACGGGGTATGGGGCAAAGAGGCCTTTCTTACTAAAATCTTCTATTGAGTGAGAAAGGGAAAAAGCGAATGTTTGTAAGAATGATCCACATCCGGAAGAACACGCTTCATTTAAAAAGATGCTGTCGACTATCTTGTTATGAATTTTAAAGCATTTAATATCCTGTCCTCCAATGTCTATAACAAATTCGACATTGGGGGCAACATGTTGAGCTGCTTTTAGATGAGCTACTGTTTCAACAATACCTACGTCTATGGTAAATGCTTTTTCAATGAGGTGCTCTCCATAGCCAGTAACTCCACTCCCTTTTACCACCATTTCAGGATATGAGTCATAGAGTTCACTAAGAATTTTTTTTACTATTGTTACGGGGTTTCCATTGTTACTTTGATAAAAGCTATAGATAATCTCATCTTCTTCGTTAAGGGCTACAACTTTTATCGTAGTAGATCCTGCATCAATTCCAATGTATGTATTGGGGTGGTGGGGGTCAAAAACAGAAGTGGGAACTTTTTCTTTATTATGTCGACGGAGAAAAACATCATACTCTTGTTGATTTTTAAAAAGGGGAGGAAGGAAGGATACGTTCTCTTCTTTCTTTTGATTCTGAAACCTGTGTATTACCTCTTTTAACACTACCTCGCTTGTCGCGCAGTATGCAGCCCCGAGGGCAACAAATAGGAGGGAGTTTTGAGGGCACACTCCTTTTGTATGAAGTGTTGCATCGAAGTGGTTTCTCAGTTCACTCATGAAGGTAAGCGGTCCTCCAAGGTAGACAATAGTTCCTGTAATGGGGCGTCCTTGAGCAAGGCCCCCTATTGTTTGGTTCACTACTGCTTGAAGAATACTACTTGCTATATCAGATGTGAGGGCACCTTGGTTAAGGAGGGGTTGGATGTCACTTTTAGCAAATACCCCACACCTTGATGCTATTGTGTATGTCCTGGTTGCTTTTTGTGCTAATTCATCAAAATCTTCAATGTTGATATGTAACAGAGAAGACATCTGGTCAATAAAAGCTCCAGTGCCGCCAGCACAGGAGCCATTCATTCTTACTTCCATCCCTTGATTAAAGAAGAGGATTTTTGCATCCTCTCCACCAAGTTCAATCACAACATCACAAAGAGGGATCACCTTCTTTGTTGCAACCCGAGTAGCATAGACTTCTTGGACAAAGGGGATTGAGCACCTGTCAGCAAGTCCCATTCCAGCAGATCCACTTATCATCAACTTAGTTTTTTTATTCTTCGTAATATGAGTATCTATGTATTGTAAGAGGGCGGCACCTTTTTCGGCAATTTGCGAATAGTGCCTTTCGTAGTGAGAATATACAATTTGATTTTGATTATCTATTACTACACATTTGATGGTAGTAGAACCAATATCTAATCCTATAGTCACCTCTATCCCTCCTGGAGTATCTACTGTTTATCCTACAGATTATCTAAAAATGTAACAAGGTGTCATGCGCTTCCTTTTTCAAACTGAGCTTGATAAAGATCAGTATACATCCCATCTTTTTTGATAAGCGAGTCGTGTGTTCCCATTTCAACAATGTCTCCATCTTTCATAACAAGGATCAAATCTGCGTTACGAATTGTTGAGAGTCTGTGAGCAATAATAAATGTGGTTCTATTTTTCATAATTCTCTCTGTAGCTTGTTGTATTAATGATTCAGTTCTCGTATCAACAGAGCTTGTTGCTTCATCTAATATTAATATTTCAGGGTCCATAACCATTGCCCTGGCAATAGTGATGAGTTGCTTTTGTCCTTGTGAGATATTAGAAGAGTCTTCGTTAATCACCATGTCATACCCACCTGGAAGGGTGTGGATGAAGTGATCAATGTGAGAAAGTTTAGCAGCTTTTTCAATCATTTCATCTGTTGCGATGAGATTGCCGTAACGAATATTATCTTTTATCGATCCTTTAAAGAGCCATGCGTCTTGTAATACCATTCCAAAGTGGCTTCGTAAGTCTTTTCGACTTAGTTCATTGATGTTCTGTGAGTCAATGTAAATAGCTCCCTCATCCACATCATAAAATCTCATAAGAAGTTTCACCATGGTTGTTTTTCCAGCTCCAGTAGGACCCACAATTGCAACTTTTTGTCCTGGGGTAATGTGGGCTGTGAAATCATGGATTACGGGGTGTTCTTTATCATACCCAAATGTTACATGCTGGAAATTTACATCTCCTTCTAATCTATTTAACGTGCACAAGACTTCTGTTTCTTTCTCTGCCTCTTCATCAAGAAATTCAAAGACCCTCTCAGCTGCAGCAATTGTTGATTGAAAGAGGTTAGAAACTTGTGCTACTTGGCTAATTGGTTGAGTAAAGCTTTTCATGTATTGGATAAATGCTTGGATATTGCCCACTGTGATAGATCCTCGAATTGCTAAGAGGCCTCCTAGAAGGGCAATGGCTACATAGGCAATATCTCCAATAGAGTGCATGATTGGCATCATGAGTCCACTTAAGAATTGACTTTTCCATGCACAGGTGTAGAGTTCTTCATTTGTCTTGTTAAAGATTTCTTCTTGCTGAGTCTCATTATTAAATGATTTTACAATTAATTGTCCGCTGTATACCTCTTCAATTTGTCCGTTTATTTCCCCTAATGTTTGTTGTTGTTGTACAAAATATTTTTGTGATTTTTTCACAATTTTTGCGATGATAAATAATGAGAGGGGGAGTATGACGAGGGTGATGATAGTCATTAATAAGCTAATTGAGAGCATCATCACTAACACCCCTATCATTGTTGTAACACTTGTAATGAGTTGAATGCTGCTTTGGTTGAGGTTTTGACTAAGTAAATCTACATCGTTTGTAACGCGGGACAGGATGTCTCCATGGGTTGTGGCATCAAAACTTCTAAATGGCATAGTATGAATTACATCAACAAGGTCTTTTCTCATTTTTCTTGAAATCTTTTGGGTGATTCCACTCATAATAAAGCCACTGATAAATGAAAAAAGTGTGCTTATGATATACATAATGGCAAGGATAGAGAGGATTCTTTTTATAAAGGAGAAGTCTATCCCCTCCCCACCTTTCAGTGATGAGTTAATTCCAACAAATATTGTTGTAGTAGCTTGTCCTAATATTTTGGGTCCAATAATAGTAAATATTGTCCCTATAAGGGCTGAAAGGAGAGCTATATATAGAGAGAGTCGATATGGTTTAAACCAAGAGATGAGTCGAGTGGCACTCTTTTTAAAATTCTTTGGTTTCTGTGTAGGTCCCATTTTGCCATGAGGGCCCTTTACCATAGGTTTTATTGTTGTCTGTTGTTCTTTACTCATAGCTTTTTAGCTCCTGGTCTGATAATTGGCTCTTTGAAATTTGTTGGTAGACATCACATGTCTTCATTAATTCTTTATGTGTCCCACTTCCAACAATTTCTCCTTCATCAAGGACGATAATAGTATCACTATGCATGATAGATGAGATTCTTTGTCCTACTATGATAATGGTAGAATCTGTAATTTTGTTTCTTAGCTCGCGGCGCAATGAGACTTCAGTTCGAAAGTCGAGTGCTGAAAAACTATCATCAAATAATACTATAGGGGCTTTAGTAGCAAGAGCCCTTGCTATACTAAGTCGCTGTCTCTGTCCGCCTGATACATTTGTTCCACTTAGAGTAATACTCGATTCATATCCTTGGTCTTTTTCCATGATAAAGGTATGTGCTTGAGCCATATGAGCGGCATCTAAAATAGCTTCATCAATTATTTCTTTTCCTTTAAAACCAATATTACTTTTAATAGTTCCTTTAAAGAGGTTTCCTACTTGGCTTACATACCCAATATTTTCTCTCAGCTCATAGAGTGAAAGAGTTTTTATATCAACTCCATCAATAAGGACAGATCCTGTAGTTGGGTCTATAAAACGGGGGAGGAGTTGAAGAATTGTTGATTTTCCACTGCCAGTGGATCCGATTATTGCTGTAATAGTTCCTGGTTTACAGCTAAAGCTAATATTTTTAATTGCTTCTGTATCTGCTTTAGGGTAAGTAAAGGAGACGTTGTTAAATTCAATTGTCCTTGTAGGTTGTTTAATGAGTGTGTTAAGTTCTTTTCCATCTACAATGGAGGGTGTGGTATTGAGAACTTCTCCAATTCTTTTTGCAGAAACAGTAGAGCGGGGAATAATGATGCTTAGCATTGTTATCATCAAAAATGACATGATGATAATCATGCTGTACTGAATGAAAGCCATCATGTCTCCAACTTGCATGTCTCCTACTGCGATGTGTTTTCCCCCGACCCACACAATAAGGATACCTGTAAGGTTCATAATAAGCATCATGATTGGCATCATGGCTGACATTGATCTGTTTATAAAAAGAGATGTTGAGGTCAATTCGTCATTTGCTTTCTTAAATTTTTTTTTCTCATAATCTTGATTTGAAAAAGCTCTAATAACACTTAATCCTTTCAAGGTTTCTCTTACGAGTGAGTTTATTTTATCGACAAGGTTTTGAAGGATGGTGAATTTAGGCATCACGAGGCGAAACATAGTAATCACCACAACGAAGATTAACCCCACAGCGAGGCCAATAATCCACGTCATTGAATTGTTTGTTGCAAGGACTCTAATAATTCCTCCAACAGCCATTAACGGTGCAAAGAATACAATTCTCAAGATCATCACTAGGGATTGTTGTATTTGTTGTACATCGTTAGTACTTCTTGTTATGAGGGAAGCGGTTGAAAAGTGATCAATTTCATTTTGATGAAATGTGAGGACTTTACTAAATACTTCACTTCTTAAGTGACGACCTGTTTTAGCGGCAGTACGGGAGGCAAAGAATGAAACAAGAATAGAAAAGAATGCACTTACTAATGATATTCCTACCATAACTATACCTTGAGATAAGATATAGCGCTGTTGAATTGCTAATACATCTATTCCAGCTTTTTCATACTCTTGTGTTACCCCTATTATTGCCGATAGGTATTGTTTTTTCTCATCTGCTGCTACATCAACCTTTGAAAAGAAGGGTAAGAAGATTGATTCTAAATTTTTATTTTTTTTATTTAATGTATAGTTAGAATCTGTGAAGGTGTATGAGTTTTCTATACGCTCTTTCTCTGACACTGAGAGGGTTGAAGTGAGTGTTTCGTATCCTTCAATACTAAGATAGGAGGGGACAACACGTTCAATTCCTCCTTGCTGAATTCCTACATTCACTATGGTAGAGGTGTAATATGGGAGGGCTAGGTCACATGTTACTTTCACAATGAGGAATACGAGAATAAGGAGGACTCCTATATATGATTTTTTTAGATATTTGATGATTAATGACACTTGAGGCATTCTCCATTTCTCTCTTTTAAGAGATTTTCTTTCATTTTAAGGGCGACTTTATCGAATAGAGCAAGTTCTTCTTCACCTATTCCTTCTTTCATGAGGTTTTGGATAAGAGAGATTTTCTCTTTCCCCTGAGCAAGGATTTCTTTCCCTTTTTCGGTTATTGTTACAATAAGAACTCTTTTATCTGATGGATCTATAGTGCGGATGAGATAATTCATCTGTTCAAGTTTTACAATAATTTGATTTACACTCGATGGTTTAATAAATAGGTTCGTGCCAATCTCTTTTTGGTTTAATCCCTTTTCGTATTTAGATATAAGGTTTAGGAGTTGGTATTGACCTGGGTACATATCGATTGATGCCAAAAATTGGTGGACAAGTTGAAACTGAATTTTACTCAGTTGGACAATGAGTGACATCTCGTGTTCACAAGGGGGTGGCATATTCGTAATCTCCTTATTAATTAGGTACCTAACTAATAAGGGAAATATACCACTCTTATCTTTTATAGGGCAATAGGGAAATGAGAAAAAGAATAAAATATGGATCTTTTTTAATAAAAAAAGCTGCACCTCAATAGGGGTACAGCGTATAAGAAAAGGGTAAAGACTATCTATTTATTATCTTCATGAAATCGTTTATCCCAATCCTGTTCTTTATTGAATACAGATTCTTCCATGTTTTCAACTTTTCTTTTTAGTTTTTCAAACGTTTCATGTAAAGAATCGTTTGGGCTATCTTTGTAATTTTCTTCTTCTTTTTCATAATAAGAAGCTCTTGAGGCTGGTTCTAGTGGGAGAACAAGGGCGACAATGGCATAGATTAAGATGCCTGGAAATACTCCTGTAACGAGTATTGATATCCCAACTATGAGCCTAAGGGTGTCAGCTGGGAGATCTTTCCAATCAGCAATCCCTTGGCAGACTCCAAATACTTTTCCGTTCCTTGAACGATATAATTTATGACTTGCCATATGCTATTTACCTATCCTTTGATTGATTATTTCTAAATATAATCTCTAAATTTTCTATTCGTTTTGCTAATTCTCTTATCCCTTGTTCAAGGTCTTCATCAGAATCTCTTTTTTTATCTTTCCGACCACGACTTGTGCTGATGATCCAAGCAACAAAGACGAATGGGGTTACAATTGAAATTACAGCAATTAAAGTTTCACCAAACATTATTTTTGACTCTTTCCTTTTCCCTCTTTTGCTTTAAGGGTTTCTAGTTCTGCATCAATTTCATCCATCTCTTCGAGATTTGAAAACTCTTTATCTAAAGTTGAATTTTGACTGATTGTTCCCATTTTTTCAAGATGTTCATTCATCTGATTGAACCGATAATCAAAATCATTCTCTTGACGAGAATTCCCTCTCCCTTCTTCTCTAGTCTCTTTCTTGTTGAAGTGCTGGTATTTTGCCCTTACAGAACTTAATTTCTCTTCTACTTTTATAATATTCTCTTTGCATGAGTCTATCATTGTTTGCTTCTCTTTGAAATCAGCTTTTAGTTTCTCTAACTCTTCTTGTGCTTGTTTCTTCATCACCAGAGCTTCTCTTGCGAGGTCTTCTCTGTTTTTAGAGAGAGCTAATTTTGCTCTTTCTATCCATCTCTCTATTGCGAGTTCTGTTTCTCTTTTATTACGTTCGATTTTCTTTTGAGCTGCAATAATAGTGGCACATGAGCTTTTTAGTTCGATTAAGGTATCTTCCATCTCACTCATCATCAGTTTTATCATTTTCTCAGGGTCTTCTGCTTTATCAAGTAGTGAATTGATATTTGCATTTACTATGTCTAGAAATCTTGAAAACACTCCCATACTATTCTCCTTCGCCAAATGGCTTCTTTTATGTTGTTTTACATAGATACTATTGCAATTAGTGTGCCAAGAAATGAAAGGCAGCAATAAGCTCTAAATAGAGTGTTTTACGATAAGCAGGGGATGTATAGTAATTTGATGTGGTAAATATTACCACAAGATGGTATGATACACCTATGAATGAGAACACTCGTCAAGTAAACCAAGCTCCTTTAGGAGAATCTGAAGCTTTTATCAATTTCCAAGAACAACTATCTCTCGTTGCCAAAATTAACCGAAGTGTGTTGATTGTAGGAGAGAGGGGAAGTGGGAAGGAGATTGCTGCAACTCGCCTTCACTATCTTTCTCATAGGTGGCAATCTTCTTTAGTTACGGTTAACTGTGCAGCACTTCCCCCTTCCTTAATAGAAACGGAGCTCTTTGGTCATGAATCTGGTGCTTTTACTGGAGCAAATAAAGCAAGAAAGGGGAGATTTGAAGAAGCTGATAAAGGAACTCTCTTTTTAGATGAAATTGGGTTAATTCCTATTGAAGTGCAAGAGAAGATCTTACGTGTTGTAGAATATGGAACATTTGAGAGGGTGGGTTCTTCACTTTCTCATGAAGTTGATGTTCGTATCATAGGGGCAACAAATGCAGATTTACCGCAGCTTTGCCGTATAGGAAAGTTTAAGGAAGATTTGCTTGATAGACTTAGTTTTGAAGTACTCTTCCTTCCTCCCCTTCGAGATAGAGGGGAAGACATCCTCCTTTTAGCTCACTATTTTGCCTCTAAAATGGCCCTTGAGTGTGGATTTGAAGGTAATCCTCGTTTCTCTCAATCGGTACTTAAGAAATTAACCACGTATTCATGGCCAGGGAATGTAAGAGAGTTAAAAAATGTTGTTGAAAGGGCTGTATATAGGGGAGAGAGTGCTATAATTGAAAAAATAATTATTGATCCCTTTAGTAATCCTTTTGCCAAAAGAGAAGAGAAGAAAGAAGCGTCTCTACCTACGTTAAGTAATTATGAAGAAGCTAAAAAGGAGTTAGATATTTCATATCTTTCTCAAGCTTTAAAGAGTTCAGATGGGAGTCAAAAGGGAGCAGCTGATCTCCTTGGTCTCAGTTATGATCAGTTTCGGGGATTATTTAGAAAATATAAGGATATTGTTGGTCAATAAACAAAGAGCCAACATTGTTGACCCTTTGTTTACGAGAAAGATGTTTACGTGTTTAAGCTCTCTTTTAATAGGGTGAGTTCACTCTCTATTGATTCATCTTTTTCTATTTTTGCAAAAGTTGCTTCACTTTGTTGCTCTTTAGTGGTGTAACTTGCTACTGATGCTTGAGCTTCTAGATGCTCAATTTTCTCTTCAAATTCATTAAATCTTCTACATGTTGCACTTGCGTCGAGTCCTTTAAGTGTTTCAAGTACTTTTTTCTTCTCTTTTGCATGGTAAGCTCGTTGGATGAGCATTCTCTCTTTATCTTTAATTTCATCTCGTTTTGCTTCAAGTTCATGTACATGAGTTTGCATTGATGAGACGATGTTATTCATTCCTTGTTTCTCTTCATGTAGGTGAGATAGGTGTTTTTCTACTCGTTGTTTTTCTGCTATTGCTTGACGAGCTAGGTCATCTTTTTTCTTTTCTACTGCAAGGATAGCACGCGCTGACCATCTCTCTTTTTCACTTTGTGTTTCAGCAATTTCTTTTTCTATAATACTAAGTGTTGCCATTTTAGCTGTTGTAGCACTTTTTGCTTCGACAATAGTTTCGTCAATTTCTCTCATCATGTAGCGAATCATCTTTTCAGGATCTTCGAATTTATCAAGTTTAGCGCTGATGTTAGAGTTAATAATACCTTTCATTCTTTTTATCATTTTCATATGTTTCTCCTCATAATTATTGAAAACTTTACTACAAACTTCTATGCATAGAGTGTGCCAAGTGATGAAAGAAATCAATAAGTTTATATAATGCATTGAAATAAATAATTTTATCTTTCTGCGTTTCTCATTATTTTGTTATGATTTGGTAAAAAATACCACACCCTTAATAGATATTAAAGTCTGAATATGCTTTTAATAATAAAGCTACTTCAGAGAAGTTTATGACGCTGCCTAAAAGGGATACTACGTATATTGATGCTTTAAACATATTTTTGAGAAATATACAGTTTGTTGAACAAAAAGAGGAAGATTACGCATAATTGATTACTTACTTTTATACATTATGTATAAGCGATTGACTTATTTTATACACATTGTATAATCATTTCTACAAGAGTGCCAAAAAATAAGCTCAAAAGATGATAACTACATTTTTTTGACTTGTAAAAGAAAGGGACTTCTAATTGGATATAAAGGAAGTAATTAATTGTGGAAAACAGAAAGTGTTCGTATTGTGGAAATGAAGATGTCTCTATTGAAGAGCGAATTATTATCATGTCTGAGCCTTTTGGTGGAACTGATACAGTGAAGATAAAAGAGATTGTGTGTAAAGCTTGTAGTTTTACAGAAGATGATGATGACAATGATGTAATTGTTCTAAAAGCCTTGGCGTCACTTAAACGTTCTTCAATGGTTAACATTCTTACATCTCTAAACAGCGAGGGATATACTAATGCATCAATGGAGCGTGCTCTTGAACTTCCATCGAGAACACTTGCACGATGGAAAAATGAACACTCAATTTCTGCATCAAGCGCAGGTATTGCTCTTATGAGGATAATACGATCTTTTCCATGGATACTTGAGGTGGCAGAAAACCATTTTGATCAGGAAAAAGCTCAACATATTTTTCTCACTCATGCAATGAATGAAATTGCTAAGAAGAAGTCTTAGAGTTTGATTACATCGTAGTGAGACTATTATGTGGGTCAAAATTATTAGTGCATGGGACTTTCATACTTCACTGATTGCCGAACCTCGCATCACTATAGTACAATGAGTGCATGAGCACGTTATATATTATCGCGACCCCTATTGGGAATTTAGAAGATGTCACCTATAGAGCTATTTCAACATTGAAAGAGGTTGATATCATTGCCTGTGAAGATACAAGGATAACAATACGATTGTTACAGCATTACGGTATTCAAAAGAGGCTTATTGCTACACATGCCCACAATGAAAAAGCTTCTGCTATGGGAATTGTAAAGCTTCTTGAAGAAGGCAATTCTATTGCTTTTGTCTCTGATGCTGGCACTCCCGGTATTAGTGATCCGGGAGCTCATCTTGTAGAAGCTGTGAGGGCCGCTAATTTTCCTGTTATTCCTATCCCTGGAGTTTCTGCAGTTGCAACTGCAGTCTCAGTTGCTGGATTAATGGGAAAGAGTTTCACTTTTGAAGGATTTGTGAGTATAAAAGCTGGAAAGAGAGCAAAGAGGTTAACTGAACTAATTGATCGAGATGAAGCTTTTTTCTTATATGAATCCCCTTTTCGACTTCTCAAACTTCTTAATGCACTATTAGAGATTGACCCAACGCGCCTTGTAATGGTGGGGCGGGAAATGACTAAAACATTTGAAGAGTATGTAAAAGGGACTGCGTTAGAAGTTTTTACTATCTTTAATGAAAGGGATTCTATTAAGGGAGAATGTGTAGTATGTGTCTTTCCAAAAAAAAGTAGTGAGGGAAAAAATATATGAT
>Ga0075111_1000465_pt1 | contig 19009 bp, 25 predicted proteins | sample AntAceMetag02UKK_FD_69787 | JGI IMG/M metagenome (GOLD analysis project Ga0075111, IMG submission 69787) | Saline lake microbial communities from Ace Lake, Antarctica - Antarctic Ace Lake Metagenome 02UKK | ecosystem: Environmental > Aquatic > Non-marine Saline and Alkaline > Saline | place... | reverse complement strand
ATTTAAATCGCTCACTATAGTTTTTTATTTCGTTCCCTATATCACTCATTTTACTAATTGAAGCATCTCCCCATGCATAAAGGATTTCTTTTGCTTCACCTCTCAGAATTAAGTCTGACTCTGTTGTATGAGTATGAATTACTGCACATCTAGCAGAATATATATCACTAGAGGTGCAATCGGTTTCCAAATTGGGTAACAGATATTTTTCTATCCATGATTGATACCTCTTTTTTACTGACCTCATTTTTGAGTTATTTATGTAGGCTAGTTTCGCAATAATGTCGATAGTGGAGTATATAAGTATTAACGGAGCAATGACCGAGCCATTTTTAGTTGTTGGCATTGATCCTTTTATTTCATCTAGTAAATTCCCAAATATAAAGTCGTACTTATCTATATTTAAACTAGTCATAATTATTTACACCTTTCTTCTCGCTATCTTAACACTAAAGTTATTATCAAATTCAACTCTTAGTTTTTGCAAACCTTTTCTCATGTACTCGCCAATTCCCATCATTAGGCAATCTAAGTAACAAAATTACATCTAAGTCAGAATACTCTAATGTATTCAAGCACTGCCCCTCAAATGAGGATAAGGATTCTTCACTAAATAAGTATTTCCCCGTACCTGTTTTTATCTCGACTAATACCTGTTCTTTAACCATTAAATCAGCAAAATGTCTGATTTTCTTATCTCTAATTAATTTATTCTTTAGTGGTTTTGGAATGTGCTTCTCAGTTACCGAAAAGATTTCACGCTTATTTAATAATGCGTTTATGTCATCTCTAAATTTATCATGTAGTTTGTCGGCATCATCAAAAACTGACAATTTCTGGTATTTATAGCCATTTGCTACATAAAAAGCAGCACTGATTATATCATTGCTAATATCTGCATGAGGATAATCTTTATCAGAATAATTCATATTACTATTATACTCCTTAATTATATTTTATATGACTTTAATAATTAATAAATGTATAGTATTTAGTATGACTGTATCACTTATTGCAGAGAATTTTCATGATGATTTTATTGAGATACTTTCAAGCACTAACCATAGTATACAAATTATTTCACCTTTTTTAGGCTTATATACCTGTCGCACTCTCTCTGAATACTTGAAAGCCAATAAACACATTGACTGTAAAGTTATAACTAGGTTTTATAGAGAAGATTTTATTCAAGGAGTAAGTAGCATTGAAGGGCTAACGTTACTATTGCAAAGTGGTGTTGATGTATTTGCATTACAAGACCTACACACAAAACTCTATATTTTCGATGACTCAACTGCTATTATAACTTCTGCAAATTTTACACTTGGAGGTCTAATGAATAATGTCGAGTTAGGAATTATGCTAATTAACGAGAAAGAAATTATAGATGCATGTTCTGACTACTTTAATGACTTATGGGAAAGAATTCATGAATGGGAAATATCAGAGTTAAAACAAGCAAAGGTGACTATGGAATGGATTGAAGCAGAAGAAATAATAGTTTCAAAATTAAGAAGTACACGCAACAATAAATGCTCAAACTCAAATCCTACCAAGCAAGGTGCCAAATTAAGTACTATTAACAAACCTGATTTATTTGAATCTAATAACAATACAACCCCTGAGATAAGTTTAACTTCGGATGCGTGGATTAAATTTGAAGCTGATGCATTACACAGGATGAATCATGATGAATATTGTTTTCAAGACTGGAAAAATAACCGCACTCATTTTTCTAGAAGACCAACTGGCATTAACAAGGGTGACACAATATTTATAGCCGTAATCAGTTATGATAAGAACAACAACCCTGCTCCTGTAATCGTAGGATATGGTATTGCTGAATCGTTTTCAGACGAAAATATCATAACTTCGCAGTCCGAAGAATATGAAGAATGGATGTCCAAGTATCCATATTATATTAATTTGTATAATCAACAATATTTTAATGCTCCTATTAAAGAAGGCATATCAATGACGGACTTGTACTATGAATTGAATTCAAAAATCTATCCAACTACATATGGACGAAATGATTTATCAGTAGAAAAACTTAAAAGATATCATTATCAAAAGGATAAAATCAGAATTACTAATGATGCAAAAATGCATGTACTAAAGAGACTTGCTGTTTTATTTAACAAATTTGGAATCAAATCCCTAAAGGATAAAGGATTCCTCTGACTTCTTCATTTCCTAAAAAGTGACTTATTGAAACTCTGATAATAAAAATATTAACGGTAAATCTTCATGCTGTTATAATGATTTTTAGTTTCTTCTTCCCAATTTTCAGCCTCAGGGGGAACATATAGGGAATATTTATAGATAGCATTTTATAAAAAGCAGTAATTATCTAAGTTTCAAAATCATTTATCTGCGTTTTGAGGGGTTAGTGGCTTCACGGCTGTGCTGGTTCAAATCCAGTCCGCAGCACCACTTGGGGATGTACTTATTGTACGTCTGTGAGGGGTGTATCAAGTATACCTACTCTCAATCTTTCGTTCCCGTCCAGCTTTTTGGCTTGTTTTCTATTCCAAACCGCTAAACTCTTTAATTTCATATCAAGATTTGCTATGCTATAAAATATACTCTACCGAAAGTGATCTACATGTAAATCACTTTCTAAGCATTAATAATGACTAGAAATCGTTTAGCAGGAAATCTGCAAACCATTTAAGTCTTAGTATACATGGAGGGTTTTGTGAAAAAATTTAGCTTATTATTTTTAGTATTCATCCTAACTTTGTTTAATTTTGTATTTTGCGCTGATACTGTTCTTGAAAAAGCAAAAAAGCATATTACAGAAGTTGAACCAACAATGGCGAGTATGTTGATTAATACTGACAAAAAAATATTTATCCTTGATGTGCGGTCTAAATCAGACTATGACAAAGGTCATATAAAAGGAGCCGTGCTAATTCCATCTAATCAGGTACTTGGAAATATTAGAGAAAACAAGGTGTATGAACAAATAAATACAGGGAAAGTTCCAGATAAAAAACAAGCAATTATTATTTATAGTTCCGACGGTGATGATGGTTTATTGGCAGGTTATCTCCTCAGAGAAAAAGATTATAACTTTATTTTTAATATTCGAGGTGGATTTGAGAACTGGAAAAAAGAGAACTTAAACTACGAAAAATCAAAAAGCATTTTCGGTTTATTTTAACTCACCATTATAAACTACTACTGTAAACTCACCTTTCTGACTAGCTGTTTCTAACTGTTCAATTACATCCAAAATATTACCCTTCCAGTATTTCTCAAACTTCTTTGTTATTTCTTTAATCACAAATAGCTGAAGATCTGGAATAATTTCAGCAATTCGTTTAAAAGTTTTCAACATACGCTTAGGTGACTCATAAAATACAAACGGAAAGGGATTATTTTTTATGTTTGCAGCCATCTCCTTCTGTTTACCCTGCTTTCGTGGCCAAAACCCGATATACTGGAACTGTTGGAGGGGAAACCCTGACATCACTAATGCAGATGTAAATGCCGTTGGTCCCGGGATGACTTCAATTGGCAAATCAAGCTCATGGAATAAGCCAACGATACGGTATCCAGGATCTGATATAAGCGGCATTCCCGCTTCACTAATTACTGCAACAGTTAGATCTCCCTGCTCCAGATCCAACCTTAGGTCGTCTACTCGACGTTGTTCGTTATGATCATAATAAGAAACCAGTGGCCGTTTTATGTCTAACCCTGCCAACATACGACCAATAGTTCGTGTATCTTCACAGTATACTTTATCAGCAGTTTTTAGGATGGAAATCGTTCGCGTTGGCAAATCTAGGATATTTCCTAGATGATTTGAACAAAGATAGAGGGTAGAGGGCAATTTAGTCGGAAACTTTTGCTGGAGAAATAATATCCATATTTACTTTCCCTTGAAAGATAGCACCTTCATCAATTACCAGTTTCTTGCCACTAATATTACCCACAACTTTACCACTACTCATAATATCAATGCTCTCGATTACTTCTATGTCACCATGGACTTCTCCAGAGACAATCACTTTCAGTGCATTTATATTAGCTTTTATCACACTATTATTTCCAACATAAACAACACCTTGAGAGTTTATTTCACCGGAGAAACTACCCTCTAAACGAATCGAGCTCTCAGTATTTATATTTCCAGATAGATGGGAATCAAATCCAACAATAGTTTGGATAGTTTGATCAATAGAGTAATTGGCTTTGATAATTTTCATATTAATACATTCGTAATAACTTTTATTACTAGTATCTTAGCAAAAAAGTGTCAGCCGGTAAAATGTTTTAACGCTGCTCTTTGATGTTTCAATTGATAAACCTCCTGAATGAGACCTTTTTTTTCTTCTTTAAATAAATGTATTAGTTCAGTTTCCGATTCACAGCATTTTTTTATTTCTTCTCTTTTTTTAAACTCGTAGACCTGAACATTTTTCTCTATTTGTATTTTTTTAAGCTCCAACTTTAATATTTCTCTTTCTAATTCCAATTTTTCTAGTTCTAAGTAATCAATGTTTCGTTTTAGCTCAGATGATTGAATAATCAATTCAGCTTTAGCATTTATTTTTTTTTTAGTACCTTGCTTTTTCATATCTGCTTATAATTCCTCAAACTGTAGGTCAACTTCTTGTTTACAGGATATTTCTTGATTATCAATTTGTTTCTGATGTCTTGCAATCAAGCGTTGAAAGCTCTGTAGATCTGGATTATGTATTAAAATACCATGTTGTTGCATATCAGTTCCCCCTGTAAAAAAGACATACCCATCAAATAGTGTTTCTTATATTGCTTCTATTTAGGTTATAATAAACCCGTATTGTAATAGTAGCTTGGAATAAATAAATGTCAAACAACAACTATGCCATAATTGGTTATCCTTTAGGGTATTCATTATCGCCACTAATGCATAATCATTTTTTTAAAAAAGAAGGTATAAATGCAAGCTATATATCTCTAACAGTCGATTCAAATGGATTACAGCGACTTGTTGAAAAAAAACAACTCGATGGATTCAATGTAACAATTCCCCATAAGGAAGCAATCCTTTCCTATTTAACAAATTTAACTGATTCGGCTAAAAGTATCGGGGCAGTCAATACTGTTAAATTAATGAGTAACGGTTACCTCGGTACCAATACTGATGCTGAGGGATTTCTTCTTATGCTAAAAAAAGAAAAGAACCTATCTTTAGAAAATAAAAATATTGCACTTTTTGGTGCCGGCGGCGCTGCTAAGGCGATTGCGTATGCAGCAGCGATAAGTGGGGCAAAATCTTTATACATATACGATCCAGACATTAAAAAAGTTGAGTCGATTGTTAACAAAGCACTAAAAGATAGTCGATACAAAATAGCACATAAACTTAGTCGATTAGAAAAAACATTAGTAAAATGTGATATTGTAATCAACGCAACTCCTGTTGGAATGGAAAAAACAATCGATCAAAGTGTTCTAAAAAAATCTGAGCTGGCACTATTACCCAGCCATGCATACGTCGTTGATATCATATATGCGCCACTGCAAACAACACTGCTAAAAACTGCCTCTGAACTTGGATTAGAAACACTCAATGGTATTGGCATGCTAGGGGGACAAGGTGTTATCGCTCAAAAATTTTGGTTTGGTAAAAGTCTTCTCTATGAAGAGGCAAAAGAAACACTCGTAAATGGACTTTAATCCAGTCTTTTTTACAAATGAGTTGCTAGCTAATGCTATTGTTAGAAGAGCGAGTGATATCCATCTCCATCCTAAAAAAAATACAGTGCTTATTCGATTTCGTATTGATGGTCAATTACAGATTTACAATGAACTTTCGATCGACTCATTCCCATCGATACTTAATCGATTAAAAGTTCTTAGCAACTTAGGCACAGGTGCAAACAATCTCGCACAAGATGGCCGATTTTCTTTTACACAAGATAGTAATCAACAAGACCTTCGGATATCAATCATCCCCTCTTTATATGGAGAAAGCGTTGTTATTCGAATTCTTAATACGAAGGAAAACATTCCAAAACTTGAGGATCTTGGGATGACAGACGAAACATTAAAAAATACATTAGCACTTCTAAACAAACAAGAGGGCCTCATCATTGCGACTGGTGCTACTGGTAGCGGCAAGACTACGACCATGTATGCCTTACTTGCTAGGCTATTTAGCGAAAAACCCTTTTTTCATGTGGTCTCAATCGAAGACCCTGTCGAGTATCAGTTCCCAGAATTTACTCAAATCCAGGTTAATGACTCTCAAGGATTAAGCTTTCCTATCGTCCTAAGGTCTGTTCTCCGACATGATCCAGACGTTATTCTAATCGGAGAAATACGCGACCAGGAAACAGCAGAGATTGCCGTTCGGGCTGCATTAACTGGACACCTTGTTTTTGCAACTATGCACACAAATGATGCTGAAAGTAGCATACACCGCTTTATTGAATTTAAGATTAACCCAATTCTTCTTGCCGATTGTATGTTGGCAGTATACAACCAAGATCTTGTTCCAAAAAAATGTCATGGTTGTAACGGTTCTGGGTGTGAATCGTGCAATCAATCTGGCTATTTAGGACGAGAAGCAATATTTGATTGTTTGATTATTGATACAGACAAAAAAGAAGAAATTAAGAAACTTTCTTAACCGCACCGCGAACTACTTATTTTGCGCCCCTATCAGGGGAGCTGGACTACGAAAGCAGTTCTGAGAGGTCTTGCTTTAAATTATTAAACGTTTATCGATTCTCGGATAACTCGTTGAGCTGCGATCTCATCCATTACTTTACGCTCTTCCTGCATTTGAATATATAAATACTCTTCCCGCTCTTTTTCCTTAAGCTTCTCAAGTGTTTTAACTTCTTTTCTATTCTCAAACAATTCAGCTCTTTTTGCTTCAATTTTTAATCCATAGTCTTTGATCATCAAATCTTGACTATATATATTATTTCGAATGGAAAAAACATATTGCTCCTGTAGCATATGTTCCTCACTTGTAAAAGAACCCTTATTGCGCATATCGGCATAGGTTTCCTCTAACATTTCCTCATAATATTCTTTTACTTTAACGTACTGTTTTTGCTTGTATATAAGACGTTGAAGTTCTTGCTTTAATAAGTCTTCTTTTTTTTCTTTTATTGTCAGTATTCGTTGCAGATTAAATTTAAATTTTTTCATAAACCCTTCCGTCTTTACTACTTAGTATTCATTAAATTCAGTAACATATCAATTTCTTCTTGATAGGTATATTTTTCATCAATTGCTTGCGTTAAATAGTTTGTTAAATTATCAATTATTTTTTTTGCTGCATCAATTTTGGGATTACTTCCTTCTACATATGCTCCGATATTAATAAGGTCCTCTGCATCCCGATAGGTTGTGAGCATTTCTCTTAATCGATAGTTTGCCTGCATATGTTCTTTTGTTACAACTTCCGGCATAACTCGACTTAAGCTCGGTAAGATATCTATTGCTGGCCATATGTTTTTTGACGCGATCTTTCGATCTAAAACAATGTGCCCATCTAGAATACTTCTAGCAGAATCAGCTATCGGTTCATTCATATCATCTGAGTCGACTAATACAGTATAAATACCTGTAATACTACCGACATCACTTGTCCCTGCTCGCTCCATTAGTTTTGGCATTAATGCAAAAACCGATGGCGGATAGCCTTTCGTTGTCGGTGGTTCACCAATCGTTAAACCGACCTCTCGTTGTGCCATTGAAAATCGTGTCACAGAGTCCATCATAAACAGAACATCCTTCCCCTTGTCTCTGAAGTATTCGGCTATTGCAGTTGCTGTTAATGCACCTTTAATTCGAATTAAAGCCGGTTGATCTGAAGTTGCAACAATCACAACTGATCGCTTTAAGCCCTCTTCGCCTAGAGAGTTTTCGATAAATTCTTTTACCTCTCGACCCCGCTCGCCAATAAGTGCAATCACATTTACATCGGCTTCTGTATTTCGAGCGATCATACCCATCAAGGTTGATTTACCAACACCCGAGCCAGAAAATATCCCGATACGCTGGCCGCGGCCAATGGTTAAACAACCATCAATTGCTTTAACCCCCACGCCTAAAGAATCTTTAATTCGTCTACGTTTTAGAGGATTTGGCGGACTAGCATTTACAGATACATACTGATCAACAATTACCGGCCCTTTCTCATCCATAGGACGACCTAGTCCATCTAATACTCGCCCTAAACACGCATCAGAAACAGGCACTTTTAAATTTTCACCAATTGATTCGACTATATCTCCGGAGCTAATTCCTTCCATGTCGCCTAATGGCATTAACAGAATTTTATCCTCTTTAAAGCCAACAATTTCAGCATATATCTCTTTCCCGGTATAACTACTACGAATGATACAGATTTCCCCTACTGGTACGCGAGGACCAGTAGCACCAATAACAAGTCCGGATACATCTGTGATTCTACCTTGTGGAATAATGGTTCTAGTTTCTGCAACTTTATCGATGTACTTTTCCAAAGATACAGTCGTCATAATTTAAATGCTTCTCGGAGTTTGTCAATTTGAGTATCAATGCCAACATCAACAACACCTGACTCCATCTCAAATATAGCGCCACCTCTTGCTATGGAGGAGTTTTTACGGATTCCAAACTCTTTAACCATCCCAGCTTCACGCTTTAGAATATCAATATTTTCTTCTAGGATATCGTAATCAAGCGGATTTACTTGTATCACAACCTTTGAACGATCAGTATTATGTTTTATTATATACTTTAACATTTTGATGTATAAATCCCGATTTGAACTTAGTTCTGACATTATCAGTTTTTCTGATATTTTCAAGCAAAGTTCAACCATTTCATCTTCAGTCGATTTTACTATTCCAGATCTTAAGGTTTCTGCTTCGACACGACTTGCTTCAACTAAGTTGAAAAAATCCTGATATTTTGCGATAAATTCTTTTCGGCCAGCTGCAATACCTTCTTCATGAGCTTTTTGCTTTATCGCTTCAACTTTAACCAATTCTGCTTTTTTTTTATCTTCCAGATCCCTCATGGCCTCAATCTCCAGCTGATTTCTGTCACTTAACAACTGTTTCGCAATATCTTCACCTCTCGAGAGGATCTCTTGAATGTTTTCTTCTGAATAGAAGTTTGTTAAATTCGGACTTATCGCCTTAATTTTGCTGGTAATCAATTCTCTTCTTGTTAGTATTTGCTTCATTTTGTCCCCAAACCTCTAAATCCTAGACAAACTCTTCAGCCTCATCGCCTCTTGCTATTTGAATTTCGCCTGCTTCTTCTAGATTTCTAATAATATAGACTATTTTCTGTTGGACTTCTTCAACTTGCTTAACTCTAACAGGTCCCATATATTCCATTTCTTCATTTAATGTCGTAACCGCACGATCTGATAAGTTTTTAAATATTGATTCTTTCAAATCTTCACTTGCTGTTTTTAATGCAATTGGCAAATCTTTCATATCAACATCTTGCAAAATTCTTTGGACGGTTCGAGCATCCAGTTTCAACATATCTTCAAATACGAACATTAAACGTTTCACTTCATCGGATAACGCTTCATCAGTATTGTCGAGGTAATCTAATATTTTTTTCTCGGTTGAACGATCCACTCTATTAATTACATCAACTAAGGATTTAACCCCTCCTGTTTGTGAAAAATCCTGAACAATATAGGATGAAATTTTATTTTCAAGTATCTTTTCAATTTGTCTGACAATTTCCGGTGGTGTTTGATCCATAACTGCAATTCGTCTAGCTACTTCTGGTTGTATATCATCCGGCAACATGGAGAGAATCATTCCAGCTTTATTCGGCTCCAAATATGCCAATATTAATGCAATCGTTTGCGGTTGTTCCCCCTGGATAAAGCGAACCACATGTGACGCTTCGGCTTTCTGCAAAAACTCGAAAGGAACTGTTTGAAAATTTGACGTTAACCCACCAATTATCTTTTCTGCTTTTTCTTTTCCAACCGCTTGTTCCAAAACTTCTGAGGCATACTTCACACCACCTCTTGATATATAGCTCTGGGCTTTACTTACATGAAAAAATTCTTCAATGATTGCTTCTTGCTCTTTAGGGGACACTCGAGATATCTTTGCAATTTCAACCGTTAACTGCTCAATCTCTTCCTCTCCGAGGTTCTTAAATATATTAACAGTTGAGTCCTTGCCTAAGGCAAGTAAAAGTAATGCCGCTTTTCTTTTTCCGCTTAATCGATCTACCATAATTAATCTTCAGTTAACCAGCGCCGCAGTATTTTAGCAAAAACATCTGGATCACTTTGAACCATATCGACAAGCGTATTTTTCATTGCCACCCGCTTCTGGTCTTCCGGACTCAAGTCTTCCTGATCATCTAATACAACATTCGGGATTTCAGTTTTCCGTCCAGCGCTGACATTAACACCCCAGGACCCGCCTGCGGTTGAAATTGATGAGAGTTTCTTCAAACTTCGTCTTGCATACAAAAATGTAAGCAGTAACAAAACTCCTAATCCTACATTTTTGGCAATATTCATAATCATGTCATTACGTGTTGCTGTTTCCATTTCCTGCTTATCTTGCGTTAAAGTATCTTTATTGAATTCGAAACTACTTAGTGTTAGAACATCGCCTCGTTCATTATCAATACCGGCAGCAGACGAAATTGCATCTATCAAGTTTGTTCTTTCTTCATCAGATACAGTTCGATCCAATATTACTGCAATCGACATTTTCACAATCTGGCCTGGTGATCTAGTAAAATGCTCTACTTTTTTAGAAACCTCATAGTTTCGTGTTTCATCTAATTTTGTGTAATTTGAATTTTGACCAGATCCTTGAGCTGGCACATTAACATTCCCGGGAACTCCAGACCCTTTATATCCTTCTTCAACCGCCTTTTCACTTCGTACAATGGGATCTTCTGCAGGTATATATGTTTCGCTTTCTGTTTGACTCTTATCAAAATTCATTTCAATATTCACACGAACTACCGATGCATTATTCCCAAATACTTTATTTAACATACTTCCAATACGTATTTGCATCATCTTTTCATATTTTTTTTGGACCTCCACTTGTTTCATCGATAAGCCCAGCCCCATCCCTTCTTCATCGGAATAACTATATAAAACATTACCGTTAGTATCAATAATGGTAACCTTCTGAGGTGTTAAGCTTTTAACCGAACTCGCAACCAAATGAACGATACCATTTATATGATCACTACTTAAAATCTTGTTTCCAACAACATCTAATACAAGGGAAGCAGACGCTCCATCACTCTCGTTAACAAAAAGAGACTCTTCTTGTAGCACAATATGAACTCTTGCGGCTTTCACTTGTGATAAACTGGCGATTGTTCTAGCCAGCTCAGTCTCAATGGCTCGTTGATAATTAACTTTCTGCGTAAATTCAGTCATTCCGAGTTTGAAAGAATCAAACAATTCATAGCCAAAGCCACTACCCTTTGGCAGCCCTTCTGTTGCAAGTTCCACTCGCATTTGTCTTACCACTTTGGATGGAACCATAATAGATGAGCCATCGGACCCTATTTTATAATCGATATTCCTCTCAGCTAATTTCTTAACAACTTCGCCAGCATCCTGCTGAGACAAACCAGAATAAAGAGGTACAAAATCAGGTCGTGTACCCCACATTGTTAATGCAAATAAAGATACAAATATAACAATCCCAAGTAATAATAAAGTTATTCGCTGAGCGATACTGAGTTCTTTTAAAACACCAACAATCTGTTCAAATATTACTCGGAAAAAAGCTGGCATACTATGCGCCTATCTGCAGGGCCTTTGCGGCCATAGTTTTGGATGCATTAAATACTGCGACATTTGCTTCATATGCTCTAGTTGCATCCATCATTCTTACCATTTCCAGTGCTACGTTAATATTTGGCTTACTAACATAACCCCGCTCATCGGCTAAAGGGTGGTTGGGATCATAGTCCATTCGTGGGGGGGAATCATCTCGCTGAACACCCGATACATAGACTAAGTTTTGCATCTTACCACCGAGCAATTGGCCAAATGAGTTTGATTGTTTTTGCCCAATTATTCCAATTTTACGCCGATAAGGCCCACCATCTTTCGATTTAATTGTATTAACATTTGCTAAGTTTTCTGAAATTAAATCCATGAGTTGCCGATGCACACTCATACCACTTCCAGACATTGCTGATGAACTAAAGAAACTCATTTATTAACTTACTCTCCCCGATATAACATCTTTTGTGATCTTAAATCGCTTATTAATTAATGTTGTTAGAGCATTGTAATAGACATTATTTTTTGCCATATTAACTACCTCGGTATCAAGATCCACATTGTTACCATTTCCTTTTATTGTTGTATCCTGTGGGTAATTTATAAATAATTGTTTATTTATATTTCCTGACGAAAAACCGATATGCCCCTTGTCCGTAGTATTTAAACCGATACTTGAAGTCATTTTGTCTTGCATCATATTTTTAAAATTTACATCCTTGCGAGCATAGCCTGGCGTCGACACGTTCGCAATATTTTCCGCGATAATCTCGTGCCTTAATGAAGATAAGGATAATCCCCTCTTAATTGAATCGTTTCCACCATCAAATAGCATCTGTTCAAATAATAGCAACCTAGCATTTTAGTGTCAATTTAAATGTCACTTTATATACCGATTATCTTTAGGTTTTGGGTTCTTTTAAATTTGCCTCATTAGTTCACACGCTACTATATCTGGCACTCTTCCCACGAACAATTCCCGAAGCACCACTATGGCGTGCATTTTAATACATTTTTTGTGTTATAATTAGCAAATGACGTCTATATATAAAAGCAAAGACATATGCCGAAAAACAGGTTGTTCACATCGACAGCTACAATACTGGGAGCAGAAAAAATATCTGTCACCCAAATTAGGAAGTCGAAATATTCGTTATTATTCTGATGAAGATATACTTATAATTAAAAATATCATCGAATTGAAACGCAAAGGGAAATCTCTTGGGGAAGCATTTTCTCAAAGCACCTTAGTCCAATCGAAAGAACCAATATCAAATCTAATGGGAGACAAAATAAGTACAAACCAGCTTCTTGAGAGTGACTGGCTTAAAAAAAATGCTGAGTTAATTCATCTCCTCGATGAAATCCAAACACTAGAAAATAGTATTCCGAGGTTCCCTTATTTCGTCTACAACAAAGATAATGTCCAAACACTTAAAAATCTTCAAGAACAGGCCGTCCGTATTAAGAAACAAAAAGATGCCATTATCTCTCGATTACAATCCTCTTTTGTTAAACAAACACAATCCAATTTAGCAAACTCAATCACGCCAGAACTTGATTCATCAAAAAAAATTGAATCTACTTACACAATTGATCAACTTGTAATCATGTGGATAAAAAAAAATAAAGAAACGAATGCATCGTTTATCAGGGAAAAGATTTCAAAACGTATTGCGACAGGAGAATCTACCGATAGTATTGCAATTGAATTAAGAGATTATCCAGCTGAATCAAAGGATGACGGGGGTGGATCATTTACATTTTGATTAAAGAATGAGAATTTTTTCTTTACGGGGTATTTCTTCTTTAAATCACGGTTTTGGCCTATCTCTTGTAACCTATTTTTAATACGCTCCATTTGACTTTTAATCTTAGTCGTTAATTCCTGCTCAGATCTGGATATTTGAGAGATGATATCAATAATTGTTAAATCTGTATTTTTAATACGATCAATAATCGATGGATCTACCTCCTGCAAATTACCAGAAGCAGATAGCGCGGCGATCTCTTTCCTCATCGGAGACAACTCTTCTTCAACTGTTTGAATTTCCTGCATCATTTTTTTCTTTGCTGACATCATTTCATTCAATAGTTCCGGCTGGTTAATCTCCGGCATTAAATCTCGAATGTTCTGCTCTAATGTAATTTGAAACTTCTCGTATATTTTTGATTCATTTGACTGAAGAGCCTCAATTATATGTAATTTTGTTAAAATATCTTTATTCATAAGTATTCTTCATACCCAATTTTTGCCAAATTCTCACTATTTAGCATAATTAATGCAATGTCCTTTATTCGTTCATTTTCAAAATCGATAATTGCTCTAATCGCCCTATCTTTGTCATTTTCTTTCAGACTAAGACCTTTAGTCCCACAGTCATCAATCCATAGGATTTCGTTATTACGAGAATCATAACGATGAGGAAAAGATTTACAAGCAGAAGGTTTGATGTCATGAATTTTGCATTTATTCTCCGCATCAAGAAAAACACAAGTGCTTCCATCTTTCTTAAGATATGGCATATATTGGTCGCTTAACTTGTCTTGCATCGTGACGTTATCACTATTAAAAATATTAACATCTCTATTATCTTGGTAATCATTTAATAATGTAGCGAACCCTTTATAGCTGCCAGAAATTGAGCTTTGATGACCATTATCAATTAGCACAGCAAGATCTTTTAAGCTTAGTAATATTTTACCATCGATACGTGTACAACAATTATTTGAACATACGCTACAATCCGCCACAAACGCAGCATCTTTGCTCATCTTCTTAATTTTACGTTTATCAACAAGTTTAAAGTTATTCAAAATTTCTTCTGGATACTTTTTAGCGGAAACACCGCCATTAACAAATGCAATAAAGTCATTCCAGAGGAACTCTAATTTTTCAGCAAGAGTTAATGAGGTCATGTATTGATTACTTTATTAAGCTGAGTAGTATTGATGCAAGTATAAAAACTACCGCAGCAATAGTTGTGATCCTATTCAAACCAGCCTCTAAACCCTTCTGGGAAGCGAATAGCTTAGCCTGCCCACCGATTGAGCCGAACCCCTCACCTTTTGCAGAATGTAATAACACAAGTAGAATTAATCCTAAACCTGTTGTAAATTGAATTGCTAATAATAGTATTTTCATAGTGTTCCTTCCACGTCTATTATATTATAGATCAATTCTGCGTACAACCTACGCAATTTTACAAAAATGTAGCGACTTATTTAAAAGATGTAAAACACTAACAACACGCCTTATTTGCCTCAATACATGCTTGCGTTGTCTTAACTCTTAGAATACAATATTATAGTGTCCGAGAAAAAAGCAGTCTTCATAGATATCGATAATACGATTATTCAAGGTTCGTCAATGAATCTTTTAGTTAAGTATTGTTACGATCAAAAATTATTAAATTTGAGAATACTCCTAAAATCGATTTATTGGTATTTTCTTTATAAAATTAATTATTTGCAAGATTTCACGAAAGTAACAGCCGAAGTATCAAACGTATTATCAAAAATATTATTACCACTAACTATTACTGATGTTGATCAAATATTTAAAGAGTGCTTTGATCAAGAAATTAAACCAAGAATATACAAAGAATCTGAGTCATTTTTGAGATCGCTTCAATCTCAAGGATATCTTGTGTATTTCATATCATCCACCATTGTTCCTATAGCTGAACACTTTAAACAATACTTTGGATTTGGCGTTGTTGTTGCGACAGAAATTGAAGCAGTAAACGGCTCATATACAGGAAACATACAAGGACCAATCTGTTATGGTGTTGAAAAACTAAATAAAATTGAATCTATTTGGGAAAAAGAATGCATCAACCTTGAAGAAAGCTATGCTTTTTCTGATCATATATCTGACACTCCGATGTTAAATAAGGTCGGTCATCCGATTGTAATTAATCCATCAAAACAGTTAAAGAAAATTGCGCAAAATAATAACTGGGAAGTAAGAACGTTTAAACTATAATCCGTATTTTCTGATTTTATAACCGATCATTCGCTCTGTAATGCTAAGCTTTTTGGCAGCAACTGATTTTTTTCCGCTCATTCGCTTCAGCATTTCACGAATCATACTTTTTTCTATTTTATCTACCACCCGGACCAAATCGACTTCTTCTGGCATTTTGTTGGCATTTATCGAATAAAACTGCTTAAGGTCTGGTCTTGCCTCCATGCTAAGTTCGGTGATCTCTGGAATAGAACTCTGGACAGGTTCAGGTAATTGTTTAGCAATCAACAAATTCTGAAGTATCATATTTTTCGTAAAATATTCTCTCAGAAAACTGAAATATTCCTTATATTCAGAAACAAGTTCAAAACTCTTTTGTTTTTTCTGTATTTTGATAGCCAAGTAGCTACTCGCCTCATCGTCAATAACTATCCGAACTATGATTTCTCTAATTGTTGAAGGATCTACAATATATTTTTTTGACAAGGGGCTAAATACTTTGCTCTTTTTTTCTTTAACCATAATTGAGTGCTCATCGAACAAATCCAGATCAACTTCTAACTCTTCCGTGGTTAGTAAGATCAATTGCTTAAATTTATAACGAGCATACAGATAACTAAATATTTTATCTAGGAATTCATTTTTATCTTTGTAAAATGGCAAGGCATAGAGATTTAGGATTTCTTTTGCAACATTCATATTACTTCTATTCTAATTAACTTTTAACTATTTCGCAAGAAAAGGATGCTATAACTCTTTTCGACTCAACATGTAGAAGAAAAAAGCAGCACCGATAAATGCTGTCACGACCCCTAAAGGGATTTCTACCGGACGAAAAACAGTACGAGACACGCAATCAGAAACCACAACGATTATTCCCCCAATTAGGATGACACACCATATTAAGTGCTTATGCATAGCCCCAACTAACATACGCGCAATATTTGGCACGATTAAGCCAATAAATGATATCGGCCCGAAAAATGCGACACAAATACCGACCAGAACTGAACCTACTGCGATTAGCAACCACCTAACGTATGGGACATTCACTCCCTTGCTTAACGCAAACTCTTCTCCAAGACTAAGCAAATCTAGTTCCTTTCTCATATAAAATATAAAAGCCATACCAAAAATACTGATTACCGTAATAACAATTAAAATATCATAAGAAATATTTTGCATGCTACCAATCATCCAATGCAATATTTTAAAGGAGTTTAAATAATCTATTCGAAACTGGAAAAAAAGTATTAAACTTGAACAAAGAAAATTTACAGCAACCCCGAGAAGCAGTATTTTATTTGTCTCATATATTTTCTGTTTCTGCGTAAGCATATAAAGAAATGCAATGGAGGCAAGCGCAAAAAGAATCGCAGTAAACATTATCCCATCGATTAGGCCAAAACTAAAACTAAAATTAAAGTAAATTGCAATAACAGCACCTAAAGATGAAGCACTCGCAATTCCAAGGGTATAGGGTGTTGCAAGTGGATTTGAAAAAATCGACTGAAAAATGAGCCCTGCAGAAGACAAAACCGCCCCAACTACAAACCCAAGCAAAACCCGTGGAATACGATAATTTAAAAACACATACATATACTGATTATTACTCATAATCTCTTGAAAACTTAAATTTTTCACACCCAGGAATGGAGCAATTAGCAAACATAACAACGAAAGAAACATTAGTACTGCTATTTTTTTGCGAACTTGTGTCATTAAAATTTATACTCCACATCGTTTTGAATAAAACGTGTAAATGAACGACCGTAGAAATCTTCAAAACACTTTACTGCTTCAGATAATGGCCCATCAAAATAAATCTTATTATCTTTTAATAATAATGCTTTTGCATCTTTGTATAACTTTGAGAAATAAATATTATTTAAATTATGGAGCACAATAATAATTGTTTTGTTCTGATTATAAAAAAACTCTTCCAGAATTGTCAGAATACTTTCACATTGAGTTGGATCCAAAAAACTAAAGGGCTCATCTAAACAGATTATATCCGCATCTTGAACAAACACTGATGCCAGCATTAGTTTCTGACATTCTCCACCACTTAAACTATTGATCAGACGATCTTGTAAGTGTTCAAGCTTAAATAATTCCAATGTATCATTTAACATTTTCTCGTCAGCACCCTCAGCTGAATATGGATACCGAGATAGCCTGAGTAGCTCCTTAACTGAATATGGCAGATTAAACGAGGTTTTCTGAGGCAAATACGCAACAATCTTAGCATAATCTTTCTGTCGATACTTACAGCTATCTTGTTGCTTTATATAAATATTCTTTTCTTTAACTTGATGCTGTCTTGCGATACATTTCAATAACGTTGTTTTCCCTGCACCATTCGGCCCTAGTATTGTTAGAAATTCACCTTGCTTAACATTACAACTTATCTTATCTAAGACAGTTTTTTGATTGTAAGCATATGTTAAATTATTTATTTGTATAACGACTTCTTGTTTCAATCGATGAATGACTCCGATACTATATTGGATGTACTTCTTTTTTCTACTCTACCGAAAATGGTTTGCATGCAAACCGATTTGGTCTTATAGATATATTATAAAACAAATAATAGCTTAGCAACATGGGACATTGATTATTTACTTGGAATATTTACTGTAGATACTAAAAAAGAAGGCTCTCAATTAGTACAGGGGGGGGAAATTGAGGGCCTTCTCTTTAATTAATGCTATTATTATAGCATAATTAGCTAAATTTACCTACAATCTTCTTAACAATTAATAACTTACGATATTTTCTTTCCGGCTTCATCGTAGATGTCTTTATAGAACATTAAAAATATGTCATAAACATCTGCTCTGAGCAGGGAATCTTTTAAATTTAGTTGCTTACTCACACCCTCTTCGCTATAGGACGCACAAAAAGGAGGTTGTTCATCCATTTCTAAAGAATCCAAGATTGTTTCGATATCCTCATCACCTACATCTTGGTTAAGCTTTTTAAGTGTTTTTCTGATTTTCTTTTTAAATTCTGCCTTAGATTTAACATCTTTAAAAAACAAGTTATAAATAACTTCAGCGGTAACCTTCTCACTACCTGCTGTGGCAGCTGCGCTGTTGTTGTTTACAGCACTGTAAACAGCACTATTTATAAAACTGTTGATATTTTGACCTTGAATGTTTACCATAGAACTCTCGAACTCACTATTAACAAAGACCTTCCACACCAACCAAGCTTTTAATTAAGTAGTTGATATGGTATAGTATATCAAAGCCCATTCAAGTAAGCAAGAATACTATGTTTTT
>Ga0075111_1000455_pt1 | contig 19142 bp, 17 predicted proteins | sample AntAceMetag02UKK_FD_69787 | JGI IMG/M metagenome (GOLD analysis project Ga0075111, IMG submission 69787) | Saline lake microbial communities from Ace Lake, Antarctica - Antarctic Ace Lake Metagenome 02UKK | ecosystem: Environmental > Aquatic > Non-marine Saline and Alkaline > Saline | place... | reverse complement strand
GCCGGAGGGGTTCTTATTGAAACAAGGTTCTCTCCGGTAAGCCGGAGGGGTTCTTATTGAAACAAGGTTCTCTCCGGTAAGCCGGAGGGGTTCTTATATTTTTAAGTATCTTCTAATAGCTATGTAGCTTCCCAGTCCCCCAAGAGTAATACCGATAGCAATTTGAAGACTAACAATATATAAAATATTTTGAGTAAAATGATCGTATAGATTAAAGTCTAAAAGCATTGATGCGAGCCTAGGACTCAGTCCCTTAAAAACCGCCCAGCAGACAAACGTGCTAATAACAGTAGCAATAACACCATAGATAACGCCTTCAACTATAAAGGGGCCTCTTATGTAGGAGTTACTTGCTCCGACAAGCCTCATAATGCCAATTTCATCACGAACAGAATAGATAGTTAGTCGAATTGTATTAAAGGTCACTAAGATAACAATGGTAATCAAAATAAGACTCAAGACAATTCCTGCTCGCTTTGTAGCACCAGAGAAAGTAGTTACACGATCAATGATTTCTTTATTTTCTTGATAGTTAACCTTATCAATCACACTGTCATAGTTTTTGTCTAGAAATTGATTAATAAAAGGAAAGTCAGTCGTTGGGTCACTTGCCTGAATATTGAGCGAAGCGGTTAATGGATTAGATCCAATCTCTTCAAGGCTTTGTAGTATGAGGGGATCATTTTGATGCCTATCTTTGAATCTTGCTAAAGCATCGCTTCTTGAAATATACTCAATATCTTTTATTTGATTTAAATCAGTTAAATCTTCTCGTATCTTTAAAATATTGTCTTCGTCGGTATCAATTTTGAAATATACGCTAATATCCATACGAGACTTAAGGTCATCAACAACATTATTCATTACCCCTCCAAGCATAAAAAAAGAGACAATTACAAAAAGGGTAATAATCATCACGCCAATGGTAGCTTGAGAGACCCATCTATTACGCCAAAAATCTGAAAAACCTGTTTTTAAAATTCTCTTTATAGAAGTTAACATAAATTTAATTACTAATTATTAATTTCTAGTTCTTAAGAATGACTAGACAATAAACTTGCCATCCTCTTCGTCGCGGACAATCTTACCATTTTCAAGACTAACGACTCTTTTGCCTAAGGAATTTATAATATCTCTGTCATGAGAGGCAAGAATAACAGTAGTTCCCAATTCATTAATTTTAACCAAAAGATTGATAATGTCCCATGTATGAATTGGATCTAAGTTTCCAGTCGGCTCGTCGGCAATTAAAATTTCTGGCTTAAGAGCAATAGCTCGACCGATAGCAACTCTTTGTTTTTCTCCGCCAGAAAGTTGAGTTGGAAAATGATCTTTTCTGTTTTCAAGACCGATGATCTTCAAAATCTTCATGGCATCTTCTTTAATTCTCTTACGAGGAAGATCTGCCACTTCCATTGCGAAAGCAATATTCTCGTAAGCAGTTCTAAAATTTAAAAGTTTAAAATCTTGAAAAACTATACCAATTTTACGTCTATAAAATGGCATAAGTTTTGACTTGATTTTAGAAACATCAATCTCGTCAACCAGTATTCTCCCTTTTGTAGGAGTAAGTTCTCCAATCAGCATTTTTACTAAAGTTGACTTGCCTGCTCCAGAGCGACCAACAAATGAAACAAATTCTTGTGGAGCAATTTTTAAATTAATACAATCTAAAACACCACAACTATTATATATTTTTGAAACATTGTCGAAAACTATCATATTTCTTGGTTTTTCAAATTAATTTCAATTAATTTATCCAAATCACCATCCAATACATTTTCGGCGTTTGAAATTTCTAACTTTGTACGATGGTCCCGCACTTGTTTGTAGGGGTGAAGAACATAAGTTCTTATTTGGTTACCCCATTCAGGCGAAATCTTTTCTTTTAAACTTTCAACTTTTTCAAGGTTTTTTTGCTCGAGAAGATTAATGATTTTTGCTAACAAAATAGACATAGCTCGTTCTCTGTTCTGAGCTTGTGATCTAGCTTCTTGAGATGCCCCCTTGAGGCCGGTCGGTAAATGAGTAATACGAACAGCAGTTTCTCTCTTGTTAACATTTTGCCCTCCAGGACCACTTGATTTATAAATATCGACTCTCAAACTAGACGGATCAATCTTTATATTATCAGTGTCAATTTTTTTCAATTCAGGAAGAACATCGACGAGAGCAAATGATGTGTGTCTTAGAGATTGAGAAGAAAATGGAGAAATACGAATTAAACGGTGAACACCTACTTCATTCTTTAAAAGTCCGTAGGCAAATTGTCCCTTAATCTCAAGCGTAGCATTTTTAATACCGCCTTCATCAGTCTCGGTAATATCTATTAGTTTAGTCTTAAAGTCTTTTTTATCAGCATAGCGCTGGTACATACGAAGAAGCATTTTCGCCCAATCTTGAGCATCAATTCCTCCTGCGCCTGCATGAATTAAAACTAGAGCATTTCTCTTATCATACTTTTTCCCCAGATAAACTTCAAGCTCAAATTCTTTGAACAACTTGTTAATTTTATTATATTCTTTCTCTACCTCTTTAAGAAGGTCACCTTCTTCAGGGGAGATACCTCTCCCCTTTTCTGATTCAGGATCCTCTAGGTCTCTAACCAATAAAAAAAGTTCATCTGTTTCTTTTTTAAGATAATCAAATTTTGTTTTTCTATCTTTTAGTTCATTCAAACGTATTTGAATTTTCTGAGCTTCAGCAGGATTTTCTTGCCATAAGGTTTGATTTTGAATTTTTTTATCAAGGTCCTTAATTTCAATTTTTATTTTAGAAAAATCCAAATAATCCATCAATAGATGGATTGAGTCTTTAAGCGTTATTAGTTTTTCTTTTATTTCTCTAGCTGAAGTCATGTGATTATCTTATGTTTTTGTCTTAGCACCCAGTAATCCATCAATAGATGGATTGAGTCTTTAAGCGTTATTAATTTTTCTTTTATTTCTCTAGCTGAAGTCATAAGTATATTTTACAATAAAATTCTTTAAGTTTCTAGACCATATTTTAATAAAAGTATCCCATCACTTAGAGATGGAGCGAAAAATACTTCATTTTCAAGTAGCGGAATAAAGAAGAACTTCTCCGACGTAACGTCGGAGAAAACCTTGGCGAAAGAGTAGATAAAAAAAGTGCGTGACTGAATCACGCACTTGTGCTCTGTTCTATGTGTTCGGATATTCTGTCCAGATATACCTAAGTACTACAAATACTGCGAACAGGATACTTACAACTGCAATTGCTACAGGGAAAATTTCAAAGAGAAACCTGTCGCAATACTTAAAAGCTTTGATGAAATAGTGGGTTACCCTCCAAAATATGACACCAGTAGCCGCAAGAGTTATCGCTGAGAAAAAAATTTGCTTAACTCTGAGCCAGAGCATTGACCAAAACATTAAACCTCCTTTTCTAGGTATGTGTGAGTGTTTATATATTACGCTTTATTTCTTATTTGTCAAATACTTTTTTCGTAATGCAACTTAGTTATCCTATAAGAAATGTTGTTATAAAAAAAAGAGTCATGATACTCATGACTCTTTGACCTCTTGTTAAACTTCTTGACAGACTTCTGAAATTCTCCTATGAAGATCAGCAATCGTAAGTTGTGGGTGAGTTTTGAAGATATGTCTAATCAGCCCATTGATTGAATTTCTTCATGAATCTCAAAGATTCTCCTAATCAACTCATCAATTGCATTCTTATTTTGGAGAACATCTCTGTAGGTTTCAGCAGGCGGAGCACAAACAATATCGCTCTCTTCTACTTCGCTGTGTCGAGTCGTATTAAATGCATTAATATGACTTGAAAAGACAATGATTCTATGTGCAAGATGAGGATATTCAGGAAGAACTGATTCGCAGACCCAGCGCCAACCAGAGAACACATCGGATTTCTCTGTTGACTCAGGACTTAGATTAAGACCAATTATGAGCAGCCTAATATCTTCAGTTCTCAGTAGACGTTCGGCATCTTCGATCGTTCTAACGGCGAATACAGTGTCATTCTCTCCAAATTCTCGTTTTCGACCGATTAGTTTTGAACGAAGAATCTCTCCCAAAGAACCACGCTTTACAATTAGAATTTTCATTTCTACCCTCCTTTGAATAGATTTAAAGAACTTTCATCATACTTCATATGATAATCTATTAACGAAGAATTGTCAATTCTTTAATAAAAAAAAGCGACTGCTTTACAGTCGCTGGGTCGTTAACCTGGCAATAAACTCCTTAGATTATTAAGCGTGCTTTCGACAGAGCTATGGCACTCGTCGACACAATCTTCTGTGTGTTCAAGCTCAGCCCTTAAAATGTATTGTTGTAGGATAGTGTTATTATCTTCAGAACTGGGTGCAGAAAAAACCACCTTAAGTCCTTCGAAGAACATTACCGGATAATCACGCTCACCAAAAGTAATGTCAGGAAACCTTTGTATTAGCGCTTTTTTTTCGTCGCTTTCTTTCCACCATTGAACATGATCGAAAAGAGACAAAAATTCGTGTAATAACTCCTGAACGTTATCTTCATTAGAGTCACTTAAAAGACTAATAAGTATAGTCTTGCCTGCTGAAACAATGGAAATCTCACTAACAGACCAACCCTGTTTTTCAAAGAATACTTGTAGAGATGTTTCCAACATCTCTTTTGTAGGTATGTTGTGAACAGAACCTCGCTTGCTAATTCCAATTATCGCCGATCTCATTTCTGCCTCCTTGTTTGTAAAATCATCTTACACAATAAACACCAAATTGTCAACTCTTTTGATCAAAATAACATTTCACCACTTAACGGTGGAATAAAAATTAATTAAACAACTCACTCATTTTTGTAGTGAGTTGTTTAGAATATATTAAAAAAAAGCCGATGGTCGGAGTCGAACCGACGTGAACTTTGCCTGCCTGCCTCTACCTGTCGATAGACAGGGGCAGGTAGGCTTTGGTTTGGAAAACTATCAGCTTCTTTATAGGATTACTTACCTCGATAAAGTAGCCCACGAACGGACTTGAACCGTTGACCTATCCTTTACGAGAGGATTGCTCTGCCACTGAGCTACGTGGGCATACGCTATGGCAGCGGGCTCTACCCCATCCAAAGGATGGTCAGCCTTTGGCTGAAACTGAGCTACATCGGCCCAACTACGCTTCGATTGTCGCCGAAGCTTCGATGGACAAGTTGATAACAATTATCACTACTTGCCCTTCCGAAGTCCTTCGATAAACTCAGGACTAAGGAGGGAGCCTGTCCTTCCGAACCTGCCTGCCGGTAGGCAGGGCTCAAAGAAGCGCAGGAGGAGCTTGTTAATTGATGTGTTGATTGCTATTATTATCAAGCAGTCAGACGTTGACTATCTGGCAATAACAATTTTTCAAAATTGTTGTTATTAGATAAAGGCAGGAATAATCAAAAAACCAATCATTGACAAAACAATGATGATCGATGCAACTTTCCAAATAATACTTACTATGTTTTTATTTTTCATTCTTATATTTATTAGAATCAAAGGTTTTATAGTCACATGAACAGAATAATGAGTAAAGAATAACATAGAATAATGAATTTTTCAAAGATATTAAATTCAAAAATAATATTTTTTTTAGTTATTTGTTTTATCATCTACTTGTCTTTTTCTTTAAGCGAAAAGCTGACCGTAAAGAAAAAGTCATCAGAGAGAGTAGCGGGAATAAGAAGCGAAATCCAAGAGTTAGCCGAGAGAGAAGCAAAGCTTTTAAAATTACAAGATTATTATAATAGTGAAGATTTTCTACAGAAAGAAGCAAGAAGAATTTTAGGATATCAAAAACCAGGAGAAGAAGTTTATGTTCTGATTCCTCAAAAAGGCACGATTGAACAAATTGAAGAAAAAAAAGAATTCGTTATACTCGAAAAAGAAAAAGAAGTTGACTTTAGAAATCTTTCCAATCCTCAAAAATGGTGGAAGTATTTCTTTGAGGAGGATAATTAGTGCGGCAGTAGTTCAGCTGGTAGAACGTCTGCTTCCCAAGCAGAAGATCGCGGGTTCGACTCCCGTCTGCCGCTGTTATTATCTCTTGGTGAAACTGTTATTAATTGTTAAAAACTATGCGCGAATCATTTGAAAAACATTTAGGAGGGTTTAATGAAATTGCTAAAAATGAAGTTATCGAAGATGTGGAAACTGGCGATGTTGAACTTCAAGAGCTTTTAGAGCAATTTTCAAAAGAAGACAATTCGACTATCGACGCTCAGGCTGAAATATTTGAATTACAGAGAGAAAAACAATTAGTCATGCAAGAGTTAAAAGAAGAAAATCACGAGAAGAAAGAAGGAAAAATAGAGATAGTTTGCAAAGAAGACAGATATTTTGCTGTAGATAATAATGGTGAAGAAATCGAAATAACTAAAGGAGAAATTTTAACTGATGGAGATTGGGGGGCTGAATATTATCTAGATCCTGATTCTATGCCAAGGAATTTACAGAGAAGATATTTAGTTGAAAATACAAAAAGAAAATTAAGAAACCTTCTTGACAGACAAATAGCCATCCAAGAAATATCTCAAGCACGAGATGCTAACAAGATGAAGGCATATGAGAAAATCAAAGAGAGGAGAGAAAATGACAAAGAGACAAAGGAAATGGGATTGGTGGCTGAAACAATGGTTAAAAATTTTCTTAAAAAACTATCAATTGATTATAACGTGGCATTTGATGTTCTAGAAGCTGACGCTTATCAAGACGTTGAACAAAAATTAGATTTTATTATTGCAAGAAGACCTTATTTTAGGGGTGTTGAAGTTAATGATCTTAATTCCGAAACTCATGAAACTGATCACGAAAATGTCGGCAGCTTAGGAGTTCAATTCACTATTAATTCAAACAAAGAAGTTTTAGATAGAAAGAGAAGACAAATCGAAAAAGTGAAAGCAAAAGAGAGAGGAGAGAATGATATTCACGAAGACATTATCTTAGTGCACATAGACATGAAGGGAGTAGGAAGATTGTACGAGGAATGGTCTAAAACAAAATCAGTTGGTGGTCCAGATAAATTACTAGAGAAAGAAGTTAAAAAGGCAATTTTCCATAAAACCCTTGAGGATATTATTCCCCAAGAAGAACTTAACGAAGAATGGATAAAGATTTCTCAAGATATTTAGCACACTATTCGCATTGTTGTTTGAAATATTGAAATAAAAAAAAGCGATCCATTCTTCTGGATCGCTTTTGTTCTATGAGCTTATGTATTCTAATGGTAAAATATTTGAGATATTAAAATATCCTTAGGGTTGATCCTAGGGATATTTCATTATTTTATATTTCGGATAAACAGTTAACAGAAACTAGGTTTGTTCGGACTGGTTATAAGTCATTGAATTATTTTCTTTTAAGCACTTTTAAATATACTTCTTCAGGAATTCTAACAGAAGCGTGGGCAAGAAGTTTTTTCTTGCCTTTTTTTTGTTTTTCTAATAACTTTGCTTTTCTACTGTAGTCGCCACCATAAAGCGCGCCAGTTACATCTTTCCTTGAAGCATGAATATCTTCTCTTGCGATTACTTTGCCGCCAATCTTAGCTTGAATAGCCTGTGGAAATTGTTGAGCTGGCAAAGAATCTTTAAGGCGCAAAAGAAAATCTCTAGCTACCCTATAAGCTTTGTCTCGATGAAGTAGCTTGGAAAGAGATGGTTTGATTTCGGTGACAACTGCGTAGTCTATTTTTACCAAATCAACAGGCTTGTAAGCACTTGGTTTGTAGCTGAACGATGCGTATCCTTGTGAAATACTTTTTAAGTTATCAAGAAAATCTTCTATAATTTCGGCAACAGGAGCTTCATAGAATAATAACAAATCGTCAGCTGATAGGCTCTTTTGATCTTTGTAAATTCCACGAGCTTGTTTTAAGAGTTCATGAACTTTACTTGAATATTGCGCGGGTGTGATAATTTCAAGATTTGCCCATGGTTCTTCAATGCCTTCAATCTCATTTGCGTCTGGTAAATCTTGAGCTGATGAAATTTCTACTATACCACTTTTCCTAGTTCTTGTTCTGTATATAACAGTTGGCGAAGTGAGGATAATTTTTGTTCCATATTCTCGTTTCAATCTTTCAAATATGATCTCAAGATGAAGCATTCCCAAAAAGCCAACCTTAAATCCACGACCCAAAATAGCATGATTAGTAGGAGTAAATTCAAAAGAGAAATCGTTTAAGTGAAGCTTTTCAATATTGTCTTTTAGGTGAGGAAAGCTATTCATTTCACTTGGAAAAATATTAGCAAAAACAAGTGGCCTTGACTCTTTGTATCCTTCAACAGGAACAGCATTCTGCGCTGATGCAGTGACAATGGTTTCTCCTACTTTAACCAGCGAACTGTCCTTAAGTCCTGTTGCGATATAGCCCATTTCACCAGCCTTAATTTCTTTTTGAGATTCTAAGTGAGGAATAAAGTAACCAACTTCTATGGAATCAGAATTTTTCCCCATATTTAAAAGTCTAATTTTCTCTCCCCTCTTCAGACTTCCTGAAAAAACTCTTACATAAGCTATGATTCCCTTATAAGAGTCATAGGCAGAATCAAAAATGAGTGCTTTAAAATAATTATTGTTAATTGTTTCTGGTTTGGGAATTCTTTTTATAACTTCGCGTAAAACTTCTTTCACTCCTGTCCCCTTTTTTGCAGAAATTGCTAAAATATTGTCTTCATTAATTATATCTTTGACTTCCTTGCGAATCTTTTCTTCGTTAACTTGAGCTGCTGGCATATCCATCTTATTAAGCACGGGGATAATAACCAATCCTTGATCTTTAGCAAGTCTTAAATTTGCCAGGGTTTGGGCTTGAACGCCCTTGGTTGCATCGATTAAAAGAATAGCCCCTTCAACGGCCGCCAAAGAACGTTCAACTTCATAGGCGAAATCCATGTGACCAGGAGTGTCTATAAGGTTCAAAATGAATTCTTCTCCATCGTGTTTATACTTCATTCTGACGGGCTGCATTTTTATAGTAATACCCCGTTCTCTTTCTAGGTCCATTTGATCCAAAATCTGTTCTTTCATTTTATTTTTTGGAACTGTTCCGGTCATCTCTAAAAAACGATCAGCCAAAGTAGACTTACCGTGATCGATATGAGCTATAATACAAAAGTTTCTAATATTGATTGACATTATATTAAATAATGATAGCGTATATTTAAGGAGGTCATATGAATTTCATTATGAAACACCCGCAATCAAGCGTTTCTGTAATAGAATTTGACTTGACTAAACGAGGCTCTGTAAGTTGCATAGTGCTTGATTGTAGCAAAGATGAGCGAGCTAGGCAAGCTAAATCTAACAAGACCATTATTTCTGCAGAAGAGGGTGTTAGTAAATTGGCAGCGTATTTGGCTTGGCACCCAAGGCTTTTAAGAAGAATTCTTGTGATGTGGTTAAAAAAAACGACCTCACCATTTGGAATTCAAGCTTGACTTTTTGCTTTTTATGTATTATGCTTACGAGATTATTAGGAGGTTACAATGATCCATGGCAAAACAATCTTACTTGAGTTGCCGGGTGATTCGAGCAGGTGTGTTCAAGTGGAGTGGAGTGACACTGCAATTACTTCAGGAGACTGTACTCTCGACATTGGTGACAGAAAGTTGCTTTCGACGAAAATGTCTTTGTACGGAGTGTACTCTATAGAACAGTTAGCCAAAGAAATTGCCAGGAAAGATCCTGGTAAAATCGCTCAACTTATTGAGAGCATGAACTATCTTGGCGATGCTTTTCAGAGCATAGCCGAGATTGTGCTTACTGAAGCACTAATTCCTCAAGAAGAAGATGCTAAGGAGTCGTAAAAACGACTCCTTTTTTTTTGTCTCTTGTCCAAGAATGAAGTGATTGGAAACAAGAGACAAACCCGCCTCTGGCGGGTAGCTTCTGTCCAAGAGCGAAGCGATTGGAAGGTAAGATGTAAAATCCGCCTCTGGCGGATGATTCTATTCCAAGAGCGAAGCGATTGGAAGGTAAGATGTAAAATCCGCCTCTGGCGGGTAGCTTCTGTCCAAGAATGAAATGATCAGATGCAAAATACAGAATCCGCCTCTGGCGGATAATCTTATTTCAATAACGAAATAATTAAAAGTAAAAGATAAATCTATGTTACCAAATTATCTTTTGAATACTTTTGTGATACTCTTTAGTTCTTTAATTTTGAGAATATAGCTAAGAGCAAAATAAAGTAAAAGCCCAATAAGGCCCGAAACAAGGCCAATCAATAGCATAGACAGAATATCTTGAGATAAATATTTATAGGCGAAATTTTTCACAAAAGATATTACAGCAAAAAGGACAGCATTAATTAGAATAAACTTAGAAATACTCAATAGAATATTTCTAAATTTTAATCCCTTAAGTTTTATTGATAAAAGAATTAGCAAAAAAACAACATTAACAATGGCAGCTAAAGAAAGCGCCAAAGGAAGGGCTAAAATTCTTTTGTCTCCAGGTAGATTTGTGAAGTTAAAAAGGTTTGGTAATTTTACTAAATAAAGAGCAAGGGCGATATTTATTCCCGTAGAGAATAAGTTAACAATAAGAGGAATAATTGTATTCTGAATCGCAAAGAAGGTTCGTGATAAAAATGGGACCAAAGATTGGAAGGGAATGCCAATGCAAAATATGCCAATAGCAGCTGAGGTCAAAAGCATTTCTGACTCACCGAATTGACCTGTTTTTAAGAGAATACCAGTGATTTCATTTCTTAAAACGAAAAATAAAACTGTTATGGGTAAAACTAAATAAATTATTTCCAACAAAGTAGCCGAAAAAGTTTTTTTAAATTCTTTATTATTTTTCTTTGCGTGAGAGTTTACGAGAGAAGGAAATGCTGCCGCAGCATAAGCGATGCCAATAAGTCCTAGAGGTACATATTGAATGTCGTTGGCATAATTAAAAATAGCAATACTTCCTATGGTTAGTGTAGAAGCGATAGCCGTAATGGCGATATAATTGATTTGAAGCGCCGCGAGACTAAGACTTCGCGGAATAGTAAGTTTAACAATTTTCTTCATCAATTTGTCTTTAAAATCAGTTACAAAATGATAACGAAAATTACATGACCTTAAACTCGGAATTTGAATAAGGAGGTGGAGAAAGCTTCCCAAAACAACTCCCCAAGCCAAGCCGATAATACCGTATTTGGGAGTTAAAAATAGCGCGCCAAAGATAATGCCAACATTATACGCTATAGGAGAAAGTGCATAAGCAAAGAAGATTTTAAAGCTTTGCAAGATGCCTGAAATAATTCCTGAGATAGATAAAAGAATTGGCTGAATTAGCATTATTCTTGTTAGTAGAGACGTCATTTTTTGAGCTTCTATATCGAAACCGGGTGCAATTATTTTTACTAACTGTGGTGCGAAAATCATCAATAGAACTGAGACCAGAAGAATTAGAAAAGAAAAGCTGTGAAGAAAGTTATTCGCTAGTCGCCAATGATCTTTTTTCTTAATTCTTGCTTGAGTGAAGATTGGTATAAATGCAGAACTGACCGCACCCATAATAATAATAGAAAAAACTAAATCAGGAATTCGAAAAGCTGCATAATACATGTCTAAATCAATTCCAGCACCAAATTTGTTAGCAAAAATACGGACTCTTACGAGCCCTAAAAGTCTACTTAAAAAACTAGCAACTCCCAAGAGGAGTGCTGCTGAAGTAATGCTTGATGAAGAAAATTTAAATAAACGCTTTATCATATTGAATTAAATTTGAGACTGACACTCTAATCTTTCAAATGTGCTTATTTGTAGACCTTGAAATCAACATTAAAAAACTTATCCACATCAACAGCTTCTCTAAACCTGACAGGGTTTTGAGAGATTAAACTCGTTCTAGGATATACTTGTTTAACTCTCCATGATTCTGGGTAATCAATCGCTAGCCTTAAAGGAACTTTAATCGTTCCAGGTTGTCTTTGAAAAATGAGATTATAATTCAGGTTTTCTGTTTCTGCGCCTGGTAATTTATCAATTCCACTATTTTTAATAATACTGTCTGGTACTTGATAGGTTAACTTAAAGACAGTTTCTTCGCCAGGACTTGTGTAAAGCCATCCGCCAACAACTGTTTTTCCAGATTCTTCAAAAATATCAACTCCAGATAGGGGTTCTTTTTCTAGGGTAGCCTCTATGGCGACGACTGTTTCATCTTGCTTAAATTTAAGACTTTCGTAGTCGAGAGGTGGAGCAATGTATTCGTAGCTATTACCTAGTGCCTCAATAATTTGTGATCCTTTAGGAAGGTAAATTCTTATATAATCACTATTAACTTCGTTGTACCATTCGTGCTCTTTGTTTCCGCCCAAATGTTTTCGCTTAATAATTAAGTTGTGTAATGGTTTCCTATTTTGATCAAAAGTAATGTTGAGATCAATATTCTCGTCCATATAGCGATCAGTCTTATAGCCATTAATATTAGAATGAACTACTGCCAAGTAATCTCCTTCAGTCTCTTGTATTTCTCCTCCCCAACCTTGGTCAGTGATCATTTTTTGTTCTTGTTCATTTTTTAGCCATAGCAAGATATCCTTTTCTGACAAAGACGTTTTAAAATCCATAGCAATAGTAGTCCATACAGACTTATCTGCGTTGGCCAGTTTTTCTATCAATAAAGTAGTAAAATCTGACAATATTTTTTTGGGTTCATTTAAATAAGGATCGTAATCTTCTTCAACTTTATATTGAATCTCTTCAATGAAATTATCTTTATTAATGACTAGTTCGTGTTCAAGCAGATTGACTGAACCAAGAACATCTAAGAGATTTTCAATAATTTTTGGCGTGACTGTTATTACGCCGTCAACTGTTGGTCCACCTGTTTTTTCAAAAAACCAAGCAATCTTTCCAGCGGAAGTTGGAAAATCAAAAAACCAGTTAGCGTCGTGAGTACTCCATCCCGATGATATCTTTTGAATCGGCTTTGGAGGAATGACATTAACTACTAGTTGTCCATCAGCGTCAAAAATGTTCTTTACTTCTATTTCTTCAATTTTTCCTTGGTAAACTTTAATCAGAGCATAAGAACCAATAAATCCTCCTGTTGCTCTAAGTTCAGAATTGTTTTGAAAGAGAATTAAATAATGCCTAGGGTTATCGTTGCCTAGGATTGATAAAAAGAGTTCAAAATAATTGTCAAAATTATTCAAAGTTTTTTCTAGCTGAGGAAGAAGTAAATCTAGGGAAACAAATCTATCTCTATATTCTTCTGGTAAATCTTGAGCTTTGATTTGTTTAAGATTTTCAATACCTTTTTCGAGGTCTCCTCTAGCCAAAGAAAAGCTTTCTCTGAATTTTCTAAGTGCATAAGTTGGAGTATCTTCAAGTAAAACAAATTCTTTATCGTTACCAATAAGATTGTTAAACTCGAGACCGTTCAACGACTCAAGTCCGATTGATAGTTTCTCCCCAGCACTTGATAATAGTTCGCCCGTTTCAAGTAGTTTTCTCCCGGGACCAATTTTGTATTTCAGCGGTAGAATATCAACAATTTCCAAAAGAGATCCGCCGAGATTATTGACCGCATTAGAAGCTACAGAAAAATTAACATAGGCATTTTTAAAATTTTGAACAGCTAATTGTGGGTCAAAGCTAAGAAGGGCTTCTTGTGCTTTTATAAGATCTTCATAGCCATTATGACCTGAAGAAAGAACAGTTTTTTTTGTTTGAGAGGCATTAACTAGTACATAAATAGATGGGAGAAGTATAACAAGAATTATTAAAGTAACCATTACGTACTTAAAAGATGGGGCCAAATTAAGATCAAATGATGGAAGTTTGGCTTTAAGATTAATTTTCTGAGGAAAAAGTTTTTTTAAAATTGACCCTCCTCTTTTCTCTTTTCTCATCTCTTCTTCGACGGGGAGATTCATAGGCGGACCAAAATCATGTTTTAGTTTGCTCTCTTTTAAATCGAGATTATCCAGCTCCTGAAGAAGCGTTTCTCTAATATCTTCATATTCGTATTTTTTAGGTTTAACTATCTGACTTTCCCATGCAGGTAAGTTTATTCGGGACTCTTTCTTCTTTCCTTCTTCTCTGTCGATTTTAGATGAAATGGCTTTAGATCTGTTTGGAGAATAAGGTGTTTTTTTTGTTTTGACAATTCGTCCCCCCTTTAATATCCAATGCAAATTTAGCTCTCCGTTTTTAGTAAGAGGCCTGATGTCAAAAACTTTTTTTAAGACAAATCTTTTCATGCGTATAACAACAAAATAATACCGAAAACAGTAACTGTCTGATTTTATCAAACAAGTTAAGCAAAATGTTGCGGTTACTCTAATTATACAAAATTAAAACAACTAAGGAAAGTGGAAAAACTAACAGACAATTCTTGATTAAGAAAAAAAATTCAAATCAAAACAAACAACTCAGTGGATCAGGAAGAATCTTTGATCCTTGACGGAGGATGCGAGTTGTTTAGGATCACAAGCTATTAATGCATGTATTTTACTAAATCTAGTTTTTAGAAGGATCGATGCTATGTTAGATATTTAAAAAAACTCAGGATTAACCCTGAGTTTTAATATTAAACATGACGATGGGAGGGCTATGCCTGCCTGCCGTAGGTTGACGACACAATCGGGACTTTTTATGTCGTTAATGTGTAAAAAAAGCCCCAATTCTTCTGGGGCTTCGTGTTGTGATGTTTCTCTAATCCCAGTATGCATTGTAGTCTTGCCACTCAGGATAGCTCTTATTGAGCCAAGTCTCTGCCAAAACTCTTTGGTTATCATCAGTTACGTAACCTTCTTTTTCAACTGGAGCGGTAGCAAAAACTATCTCTCCTCTATCAAGAACCTGAAAAACGACTAGCCCGTCTTCTCGTGAGTAGTCTTTCTTGACATTGAAACGACGCGATATGGTCAAATGTGCGTCACGATCATAAAATGCAGCCTTGTAGAAGATCGTTGCACGAGTGCGACCCTTATCATCTATAAGATTGTTCCACATTGAATGATCAGTGGATACTTTCTGCCATCCCTCAGGAAGATTAACGTACGTAAAGAGCGGATCTCCTTCTACGGCCTCGCCAAACCTTACACCAGCAGCTTCAAGAGCTGCTTTTGTCTCTGGGCCACCCATTTTAGTCGGCAACGTCGTACTGTCGACGAACGATCTCTGCCCTTGCGATTCCTGGTTCGAGATCGCATCAGTGCCCACAATAGCAGCTTCCATAACAATTAGTGCTGGATTATTTCTTGCTTCTTGTGTTGTGTTTCGCGGTGCCTGCTTGTCTTTACTCATCATTACCTCCCGTTTCTATTTGTTTACATCTTATCACAAATAAATACTAAAGTCAAGGCTAGAACTATTTATCTTGTTAATGAGTAAAAAAAGAGCCCTTGTAGCTTGCAAGGACTCTCTGTCTGTTGATCTGTGTTAATAATAGAACCTTGGCACACGTGCTCTTCCTATCCAGTAAGCAATAAGCAAGGCCCCCGCTGCTATGGCTAGTAGCCACACCATTACAATAATATGGTCTGCTACAGAAACATCATACTGGACTTCAAAAATGTTATCCTTAAAACTCAGAATAGATACCTTTTTAGCCCAGTCTCGTTCATCCGAATCAACTCTAAGCTTAAAGACTAGGTTGCTAGACCCACCTTCGAAACCATAGAAAACAATGTAGCCATCCTCGGCGTCAACGAAAATCTCTTCATATTCTCGGGCCAGAAAATCCTCTCTTGGCAGTTCAACTTCTACTACAGATCCCCCCGAGAGAAAGGCCTTTTGAGTGTCTACTCCAGTCACTACGATTTCAATGTCTACAGGAATAGGATTGGACACCATAATAGTTTCCGAATTGGGTTCTGTACTAACTGCGATCCAAGCGATGAATACTGCTGCCCCTAATAGAGCCAGACAAATCGTGTATTGGATCACTTTGATGGAATGCCAAGTAATCCATTTTAGCTTATATCCTAGATTGTTCATTTAACCTCCCTTTTCTGTTTGTTTACATCTTATCACAAATAAATGCTAAAGTCAAGATTAGAACCAAAAAAGCCCCACCAGTTAGGGCTTTTACGTTTTCGTTTTCAATAGGATGGGTTATGCGACAAGACTACAATGTCCTTCCGAAACTTTAGTGAAAGAGGAGGACCTTTTGTATCGTTAATGTATAAAAAAAAGAGGACGACTAATCGTCCCCGAACGAACTTGAGCACACTATAGCAAACTAAACCCCAACACAAATACTAATACACCAACAGAAGCACAAAAACCTCCGAACCATGAAGTAGAAGGCACAAGGCTTATGCCAACAATTACAAGACACAGCGCAACAAACGTTATGCCTACTCCCTTGGCTCCCCTGCTCATAGCACCTCCTTAAGAACTGTCTAAAGCTTAATACTTATATTAGATATTGTCAATACTATACACAATAAAAGCCACAGCCTGCCTTGAGTTTATCGAAGAGTTATCCGTGGCTTTAAACAGGATCAATTAAAAGACTTTAACTTTCAATAATTTCTACTGACAAAATACGGATATCCTCAACTGGAGATGAGTTTTCTCTGCCATCATTTATGGTTTCTGTTTCGGCGATTGAATCAAGAGCGTCAATTCCTTCTATTACTTTGCCAAAGATCACATAGTTCGGTGATAATGAATAGTCAGCGTGCATAACGAAAAATTGAGAGCCGTTTGTATTAGGACCAGAATTGGCCATTGCAACAATTCCCTTATCATATGACTTGGCAATTGGTAGCTCGTCATCAAATTGATAACCTGGACCTCCTGCACCTGTTCCAGTTGGATCACCTGTTTGAATCATAAAACCCTTAATGATTCTATGAAATTTAATATTTTCATAATAGCCTTCTCTTGAAAGGAAGACGAAGTTATTTACAGTGATTGGATTATCTGACGCATAAAGTTCAACCTCCATGTCTCCTTTTGATGTTTTGATGATTGCTTTGTAATTTTTTGAATCATCAATTTGCATTTCGGGTGCACTTTCCCAAGTAAGTTTTTTTGGTTCTCCCATGGTGATGTTTTCTTCTGACTCTTCAGGGTTAAGAACAGTGCCTTCTATTTGTTCTTCGGGAGCAAGACTGATATCTTCAGTTTCTCCCTCAAGAATAATATCAGTTTTTTTGTTATTTAGAAGATTGCTAATTCCCCAACTAGCCAGGATTAAAACTAAAACAATTAAAACTATTTTATTGATTTTCTTCAAATTTAACAATTTATCTTCATTCATAATAAATTAATAATTAGATATAAGTATTGATATTCAACAAACCATTGATCAATAAACTAATATAACACAAATTTTCTATTTTTCAAAACATAATATATTTTCAAAAAAAACATTTATTCTGTCAAATATTCTTTGAATAATATGAAAACAACAGACAATCCCAGAGAAAAAAGAATGCTAATAAAAATCAACAAAAAAGCATTGTTATCCTTGGTACTAACAAGCGGATTGGTTGATTGAATTTCAAATACTGTGTCTTGCTTTTTTGGGACATACGTTCTATCAAGTTCTTGATTTGCGACTAACAATATATTATTAACAATACTTTTCGTAAGACCCGAATCTTTTAAATAAAACACAATACCGATGCTTTGAGCAGAGGCTTTGTAGGGCCTAAAAAAATTCCTGAAATCGTAAACTCTAAAATTTGAATTATCAAAACCACCGCTATCTAGTATGGTGTTTACATTTTCAGGAGATTTCAAAAACGCTACCAACCAGTCCCCTATTTTGTTTTTTGCTTCGAGGACATAATAAGTATCATATTTAAAATCCTTTGTATCTTGAGTTTTTGTTTGAGAAATCAATAAAGAAAAATTAACTTCATATTTTTTTGGTTGTGATAAAACTACAAAACAAGACAAAACAAATCCTGTTAAAATAAAATATCCTATAATCTTCCACTTCTTTCTTAATGTTGCAAATAAATATTTAATTTCCATGATTATTTATCAAGGATCCTCCGACATACGTCGGAGGATCCTTCTATGTTTTTGAGAATTTTTTGTACTCTCTAGAGATAAACTTTTTAATTTCCTTTTTAAAGTTTTTCTCATCAAATTTTCTTACTGAAGCAGTCATCTTTTTTGTTTGCCAAGTTTTTCTTTTCTCAAACTTTTTAACTGCTTTCATTAGGCTTTCTTTTGTTTGTTCTTTAAAGAAAATACCATTTAAATTATGCTTAACTGTTTCTAGTGCTCCTCCTCCACCGTAAGCAATAACAGGGCGACCAGAAGCGACTACCTCAACAGGAGTAATGCCGAAATCTTCTTCTTGAGGATAAATCAATGCCTTGCAATTTGAATAAAGTTTTTTTAAATCTTTACCATAAACATCTCCCAAAAAAACAATATTTTTTTTGGCTAATCTCTTTAATCTTTTTTCTTCTGGTCCCCTGCCAACGATTACTAGGGGCAGTTTTAGTTCATTAAAGGTTTCAATAGCAAGAGCAGTTTTTTTATAAGGGAGAAGTCTATTAACGACAAGATAATAGTTTCTTGTCTTTTTGGCGACCCTCATACTAGCTGTTTCAACTGGCGGATAGATCACCTTTGAGTCGCGACTGTAATATTTTTTTATTCGTTTTTTAACAAAATTTGAATTAGTTAAAAAAAGATCCACTCTTTGAGCAGCTTGTCTATCCCAAATCCTTAGGTAATGAACTCCCCATCTCACAAATGGCTTAAGTGGCCAAAAGTGTTTGTATTCTTTAATGTATCTTTGTGAGTCATCCCAAGCGTACCTAAGGGGTGTGTGACAATAACAAACATGAAGTGTTTGAGGTTTTAAAATAAGTCCCTTACCAAAACCAGTCGTATCCGAAATAACAACATCAAATTCTGAAAAATCGAATTGTTCAACCATGTAAGGCATAAAAAGCGGATAGAGTCTATGATGGTTTTTTGCAAAAAGAAATTTCTGTAAACGCGAAACAACAACAATTCTTTTTTCAAGAACCTTTCTGAAGTTAGGCGCCATTTTTTTTGGATTATATAAAAGAGTATAGATTGGTGCCTCAGGATATATTTCTAATAATTTTTCGAGCACTCGCTCAGCCCCTCCGTACTGAACCAAGTAGTCATGGAATAGTGCAACTTTCATATTGTTGATTTGGTCAAGGTTCTGGCGTAGCCAGGTTCTTC
>Ga0075111_1000453_pt1 | contig 19186 bp, 15 predicted proteins | sample AntAceMetag02UKK_FD_69787 | JGI IMG/M metagenome (GOLD analysis project Ga0075111, IMG submission 69787) | Saline lake microbial communities from Ace Lake, Antarctica - Antarctic Ace Lake Metagenome 02UKK | ecosystem: Environmental > Aquatic > Non-marine Saline and Alkaline > Saline | place... | reverse complement strand
CTGGGGTGGCGGCATGGAACACCAGACCATGAGTTTTATGGGCTACTACGCGCATGGTATCCGCGCTCACGAGCTGGCTCATTCGTGGTTTGGCAATATGGTCACACTTGCATCATGGCACCACATCTGGCTCAACGAGGGTTTTGCAACTTACTCCACCGGCTTGTCGTATGAATTTATGGGAGATGGTTTTTGGTTCCCGAAATGGAAAAGCGACACCAGAAGCTCGGTAGTCAGTGAGCTGGGAGGCTCCGTTTATTGTGAAGATACTACTTCTGTTTCCAGGATTTTCAACGCACGGCTTTCATACCACAAAGGTGCTTATGTCCTGCACATGATCAGATGGGTGATTGGAGATGAGGCATTTTTCAATGCCATCAGAAATTACCTGAACGATCCCATGTTAGCCTACCGTTTTGCCACCAACGACGATTTGAAATACCATTTTGAAACTGTCTGCAACTGCAACCTGGATGAATTTTATAGCGATTGGTACTATGGCGAAGGCTACCCGATGTACGATATCAATGTAAACCAAATGGAAGATCAGCAGGTTTTGGTAACTATCAACCAGGATCAGTCAGATGCTTCGGTTGACTTTTTTGAAATGCCAGTTCCCATTCGTTTTTTTGGTGAAGAAAAAGACACAACTTTGGTTTTTGACAATACCTATTCCGGACAGGAGTTTTATGCCGATCCGGGCCTTGTTGTTGATTCCGTGCAATTCGACCCGGACATCCGGCTTATTTCGAAAGATAGTTTTGCCACGCTGGGGATTGACGAAATTTCTTCAAACCGTAGAATAAATATTTATCCTAATCCAGCTACGGATCATATTCAATTTACTATACCAAATCAAACCGTACACAGCATCACCATTATCGACCTGTCCGGTAAATTGATGATGGAAATTGAAATAAATGCCATAAATGAGCTGGTCGATGTAAATGTTTCGGATTTGAAACCGAGTGCTTATTTTATTACAATCAATACTGATGCAGGGAGTTATCACGAAAAAATAGTGAAGCGATGAAAAATAGATTTATCATCATCCTGATTTCTTTTATACTAATCACAAGCAAAGACCTTCCGGCAGAAGATATCATCGTTTTTACCGCTAATCAAACATGGTTGTCCCGTGTTTACCTGATGCGGATGGACGGGACAGTTATCAAATATTTTGAATATGACTTTTATCGTTTTGTTGACCTTGAAGTGGTAAACAACGAGCTTTATGCTGCCGAAGCTTTCGCCCCACGTGTATATAAAATCAACCTCGAAACCGGTGAACTGGATGTAATTATCGATGACTGGTCGCTCTTCTATTTTTATGATATCGGTTTTGATGGCGATTATTTGTATTGCACCGAATGGGACATGCACCAATATAACCTCAATGGGACCCATATCAGTTCATCTACATTTGAAGGGACTCCAACCGGGGGTGCATCGCACAATAATTATTACTGGACTTTAAACGATGCCGGGCTGATACAGTGCTGGGACTTCCTTGAATGGCCGAATAAAGTTGAAGTGCCCGAAAATAACTTTTCGCCACCCACGCCCGATTGCCGTGGATTGTGGCACGACGGCCAACACTTTTGGAGTGCAGAATCAAAGGAAGGGCTTGGCCATATCTATCAGTTCGATGCTTCCGGTACAGTGGTGCAACAATGGCTGGAACCCTCATTTAGTGGTTGGGGTGCTTGTGTAATCAAAGATTTTATTACTGACATTTCTGAAGAATCAGAGGAACTATCAGGGGAAGTTGTGCTTGAAGTAAATTTTCCAAACCCATTTCACACCAATACTACGATACGTTTTTCCCTGCCTCAGGCATCAGAAGTTTGTTTGATGATTTATAGTTCTAAAGGCAAACTGGTAGCTACACTTGTTGAAGATAAACTTTCATCTGGTGAGCATCAAATTGAATTTAATGGGAATGGTTTACCTCCTGGGATTTATTTAGTGAAACTACTAACTGATAAAGATAACTATAACGAAAAAATGGTGAAGTATTAAAAACTGAGTTGGAATTGTTTAGGCCCTAATCTCAATTCCGGTTTTCTTAATTTCAACAGAAAATGGATTACCAGAATTAAAATCAGTGCTGGAAATTGGATGTGGTTCAATTCTGGAGTCAATTTTTGATGCAACAAGCATTAACTGGACTTGAGTGTCAAATCTCTTAGAATCATCCAAATGTTTAAATATCAAGGCTAAATCAATGTCACTATCTGTTGTGGATTTCCCATTGGCATAGGAGCCAAACAGAATAGCCTTTTCTATGCCATCATACTTTTGTTGTATAAGTAGCAAATAGCTTTTTAACAATCTATTAATTTCAGTATCCATATCCTATATTCTTAAACGCTAAACACAAAACGCCCAACGCTAAACACTTTTAATGGAACGCCTTCACCCCGGCCTCCACAGCGATATTCAAATCATTTTCCCTTGGTGGGATTGGGCACGAATACTTCTTATTATAAGCACAGTAAGGATTGTAGGCCTGGTTGAAATCGAGGATGATAGTTTTTCCTTCCGGGATATCTGTATCGATGTAACGGCCACCACCATAGGTTGACTCATCATTTGTAAGGTCGTTGAAGGGGATAAAAAGATAATCTACATCCCCTCCCCTTTCGATGTACCTCAGGTTTTGATAGGCATTCAGTTTATACTCTTTGCCCTTATATTTAAAATAAACTTCACCATATTTTTGGTACTTCACCTCATCTTTGGTGCGCTTCATCATAAAGGGAGGTTCGTTGGGTGTGAGGACAAATTCAGCTTCAAAAGCAAAATCGAGGTTAATGGGAAAAAATTCCAGTTCGGTGAAATGCTCCCAGTCGCTTTTCTCGAGCGGCGTGTCTTCAGGGTCAATAAACTGAAGGTTCATTTCATTTTGGAACTCCTGGATCTCCTCTTTTTGTTTTGCTTCGTCGATCTGTGCAAAAACCGGGAGTATCATCAGCGTGCAAAGTATTGATAGGATTGCTTGTTTCATCACAATATTTTTTTAATCACACCAGCGTAATATCCAGACTTTCAAAAGATTTTCAAGAGCCATAAATTGCAGTCTTAGTTGGGCTATTTTACATAATCTATTTCTAAATTGGCTTAAAGGCAAAATAAAAATTGTACACCGAAATAATAAATCTCTTTGTAGAAAGCCTCCTTTAAATATAAAAACGAATTAAATAAGGTAAAATTAACCTTCCTAAATAAGAGTTTATCTAATCTGATTATTTCGATTTCACCCTTCTTAGTGTTTTCCATTCTTTCTAAATCTAACTTTTTTTTAATAAGATAACTCAGAAAATCTTCAGAATTTAGAATTTAAGAATTAATTCAAATATGATTCTACAAACTCTTTGTTATTTTTCAGTGAATTAATATCAATTTCAATTTCAATTGATATCGTTGAGTATCTATATTCTCCCCCGCACTTGTCAGAAACAAAAGAATAGATGTTTGACAGTTCAAAACAATCCTTGCAATTTTGATGCATACTATTATATATTGTAAATCCTCTTAAAAAGGCCAGTGCTTTATTTTTTTCACTTGATGTCCCATGCTTCAAATGGTGAAATGATGCACATTCTTCTTGAGATACAGCGTCACAAACCATTTCTTTTTCAATTATACTAAAAATGTCCTTGTTAAGCTTTATATCTCCTCTATACGGCGTAGCATCAGCACCTCCAATAATTTCAATTGAAATGTTGTCTTCAGAAAGAATTTCACTAAAAGCACCTTTTATGTTATTCAATAATGAACACAAATACACTACATAAAGGTTAAAATCCGGAAATTCATATTGTCCCAACTCATAATTGGAAGTTTCAATTATTGGATTATATTTACCATTGAAAAATTCATCTCCATAGATTTTATGAATTGGCTGAAACATATCACTTCTAACGTTTAGTTCAAGAATTGAATCTTTAAAGATTGGTTTCAATTCTTTCGTGGAAATTTGATAACTGCTCCAGTTTCTCTCATTCAAACTGTTAATAGATTCAGTAACTGTATTCAAAAAATCGGAGAACATTAAATTAACAGCATTTTCAAGATCTCTCTCTTTTACTTCCGGTTCAGTAAACAAGGACCGATTTGTTTGTGGTTGACTGCTTACAGCATAATCATCATTTTTATTCGTCCCCTTGGAGGGTGTTTTTATTGGACTTTCATTTGAATTTCGCTTTACATCACCTATTAATGAGTCATTTAATTCAAGTACCTTTCTTGAAGCCTTTTCAATTCTTTTTTGTGTTTGCCAATTTGGATTAAGTTTTAAGAGAGACAAACTTGTTTTGATAAAAGCAAGATAGAATTTAAATGCTTCTTGATATTTATCTATTTCGCATAAAGTGTCAGCAATTTCCCTGTATTTATCACAAATTAATAAATTATTTATACCGCTTATTGCTGACTTGCTATGTTCATATATATTAATTCCATTTCTCTGCCATAACAACTCTTCATCTAAGGGGATACTGAATATATCAAGATATTCACTTAAACGAATGCCTTTTAAATACAATGAATCGAAGTCTGAACTTAATGGGTGCACCAAATCGACTATTCTATTATACTCAACAATGGCATCCAAAAAAACAGTTGAAAAAGGATATGGCTCTAAGTTCTGTTGAAACTTTGAAATCTTGCGATTGTCCATTCTAAGCTTTCTCTTATCCCATCCTTTGTAGTATCCTTTTGGCTTGACATCCTCTTTTGCACGTACACTTTGCCTTTTTAGATAAAAGTAGTTCCCAGTTTCTTTGTAATACTTGTATGCCTCAATTATATCAACTATTTCTCGCCTAAATATTTTTATTATCGGTGGTTTATACGGCGCACTATTGCTAACTTTAATGTCGCTAAGGTTTAAAAAATATTCCAATTCATGAGGGAAAACTACTTTTGCATAAAATCTGCTTGCTTTATATTTATCATAGTATAGAAATCTGTTGTCCACGAAAATTGTTGCAAGTTCATTAAAAGCATTCGTTAATAAACTTGGAAATTGACTCGTGTCATTTAGGTTATTCAATAAAGCTTCAAAACTTGTATAAAATGATGAGCTTTGCTTCTCCAAGTCATATAGAAAAATATTGAATTCGAATTTTTCAGACAATTGTTCAACCTCACTAATTAAGGTGTAAGAGTTCTTATTAAGCAAGGAATAGTTTTTCTGATTGAAAAAGTCATTTAATGTAATTCTTTTTACTTCTATGTTTTTTCCAAGCTTATGGCTTTGTAGGATCCTAAATAAATACATATTAATTGAATCCTTTTGACTTGAACCAATATCATCACTTGATACTATTATTTCGCAAACACTAAGTTGTTGAAACTTTTTCGCATTTAAATCATAATAGTTCAAAAATAATAGTAGTAAGATAATAACTTTTGAGGGATTTTTCATTGTTTTTTAATCTTTAGATATTCTGTAATCTTGTAACTTTCTTTCCCCATTGACAACTTTATAAACAATAAGATTTTGGTGATACTTACATTCACAAGGCACCTTAATTCTATACTTTTTTGTACTTAAAGGTTTATCGATTTCTATTTTCGTTTTCCCACAATATATTAAAGTTTCATTGCTGAAATTATCAATAATTATTATCAATTTTATATAACAGTCTTCAAGAGAATCATCCGTATCCTGGGAGACCTCATCACTACTTTTCGTGGATTCTTGTATACCCTCTACCTTTTTAGTTTTCACTACTTCAGTTTTTGTACCTTCAGTTTTTGTAACTTCAGTTTTTGTACCTTCAGTTTTCATTTCTTCTTTCTTAGCTCCTTCATCTCCCCCTGAAGCATGGGGCTGAAAATAAACCGAGGTAAGTATTATACCAACAAATAAAACAAATGTTATTATTAAAGTAGGAAAAACAGCGCTTATTAAAATCTCTTTTGTTGCAATATCAATGGCTCTTTTAGCTCTTATAATTAATACAACAAAAGTATAAATAGTAATTATTGTTGCAATTACAGTGAAAGTATTTACAAAATTAACAGCATCAATTGAATAAAATAGTTTTACCATAATATTTAACATCTTCGAACTAATTGATTTGAGTTAGCAATCCTCTAACGCGCAAATTTAAAAAAGTTTTTTACAAATACTGAGGTAAGATCATAATAAATCGTCTGATTATATTTCTATATCAACGAAAAATCTATTAATAAAATGCTAAACGTCTTCGCTTACCTCGCCAGTGTCACCTTCTTTCCATAAACCTGATTACCTGATTTAATTTGTAAAAAATATACACCATCCGGTTCTGCGGATAAATCGAAAATAGCTGTGTTTCCCCCGGCCGGGTTACTATTGAATGTAGTCAGCAACTTGCCTTCAGCATTGAAGATTTTGATTTCAGATTTTTTGCCATCAGGCAACTCAAGCTGTATTATTCCGGTGCTTGGATTTGGAAATACTTTTATTTGGCCTTCAATGTTGAAATCCCAGGTTCCTACCGGATAATCAATCTCAACAACAAATGATTCATCTGTAGATAAAGGTTGTGTTTTGATATGAACAAACCCTCCCCTATCATCCGGATCGTAAACCCAACCATCCAAGGCAAGTTCTAATTCTTCTATCGTGTTAAATTGATTTAAAGGAATCCAATCTAATAATACCATTGTTGGTGCAGCATAACAGTGCACTTCAAAACGGTTGGCCCTGAAATCCAACTTTCCTTCAAAATCGCCAACGCTTTCGTTAACGGTTATTGTTACAGGTTCCATACCCCAGCTCACATTACATTCAATTAGTGTTTTTGAAAAGGCCCCTTCCCTGTGAGCCCTCGAAATTCCATCGTCTTCGTAAAGCTCAAAGCTTGAATAGCCCTCGGGGTAAATGAGAAAAGCTATTGGATCTTTTGGCTTTTCACGGTCGTAAAGCATTTCGGGGTACATTGGGATAATTGAACCCTCCTTTACGAAAACCGGGATTTTATCCAATGAGATGGGATAGTCATTGAGCCAGTGTGGTCCACCGGCATGTTGTTCGCCACTCCAATAGTCATACCATACACCTCCCGGAAAATAAATGCTGTCGCGCTTGGTACTGTATTTGTAAACCGGCGCTACCAGAAAGTTTTCGCCACTCATGAACTGGTAGCGGGTATCGGTGTCCCAACAAACGGGATTATCAGGATATTCCAAAACCATCGCCCTCACTGCCGGCACACCGGTTTCGTAGGCTTCATTACAATAGGTGTACATGTAGGGAGTTAGACGCATTTTGAGTTTCAAATACTTGCGGTTGATGTCGGTGAAAGTTTGCCCATAGACCCAGGGTTGCTTGTTGTTGGATGCCCAACCCGACATGGCATATGTTGTTGGAATAAAAGTTTTCCATTGCAAGTCGCGGGTGTAGCTTTGGGCTGTTCCGCCAAATATCCCATCCAGGTCGCTGGAAGCAAGGTTAAAACCTGAAAGCCCCGAACCGATAATCGTTGGAATATGAAAACGGATATATTCCCAGTTCCCGCTCTGGTCGCCCGACCACACCACAGAATAACGCTGAGTGCCGGCCCAGCCACAAACCGACCAAACGAAGGCCCTTTCGTTGCAATTGTCTTCAATTCCATTGTAAGCCTGTTTACAAGCATTTAGCGCGTATTGATACCCCGAACCAACCCAGGCCACGTCAAGCTTGCAGGCACGTGTCCCGGCAGTCCCAACCTCCCAGGCAATCTGGCCCACGCCGTTTTCGGTCCAGAGGCCGGTATAAAATCCACGCTCATGTAATTGCTCAACAACATAAGGTAGTTCAGTGTATCCACAGCCATAGCCATCGTTGGGCAAAATCCATCCTCCGGGAAGGTCATACTCACGATACTTATCAGCTATTTCTTCGATAACAACCGGAGTGGTTTGGCCTTCATCATTATAACAATCGGCATCGCCTAATTCAAGTCCCCAGCGGGGAGGCAGGGTTGGACGGCCGGTGAGTTCGGTATATAAATTCAGGATTTGCTTCAAATCATCCCCAACAAAATAAAAGCAATCAAAACGCTGCTCGTTGTGGCTTGTTAGCACGGGCTGACGAAAATCATATTCGCCCGGGGCAAAAGTGTGCCGCATGGCACCATAGCCATTTGTACTCATATAGAACGGGACCGGGTTTGGAACAGCACCATCATCCCAATTGGAAATCTCCTTGGAAATTTTAATGACTTTGCCACGATGCGAAAAATAACCATTCTGCATCCCACCACCATAGAAATACTCATCATCATGCCGGGATAATTCCTGGAAAGTTCGTGTACCATAATCCAGTCCAGAGGTTTCTTCCCAGATCAAAGTTTGATTGTCCTTTTTATAAAGTTCAAATCTCAAAGGTTGCTTGTAAGCCCTGAGACTGACCGAATCGCTTTCCAGCAAATAATGATCCCCCTCGTCCGACCATTGGGAAGTCATAGGCGGGTAATCCAGGCTTTCGATAATGAGGTTACCGGTGGGGTTAGGGAAATTGCCGTTCACCCCGAGCCAAATCCTGAACATATCAGGCTTGTAAAAAATCACCTTCACCTTGTCCTGACCGCAGGTAAAAATGTACTCGTTTTCATCAGCTTCGAAATTAGTTATGTTGCCAACTACCTCAGAAACACTAACCAGGGTAACATTCATTGTGTCATTTGATGGGTTTTCATCATTGGGAAGCGCTGTGTAAAACTTAAACTGGTAACTGCCCGAGGTATTCAAGTCGATGGGAGGAAAATCAATATCAATAGTCTGGCTGGCAGGAATGGGATTGACAGATGCGTTGATGGTTTGAACAACAGGCCCGGCCCCATCCATGATATAACCCACCTCAAAATCAACATCAATATCAAGCAATCCATTGTTCTTCACCTGCATCGTTATCAACTCATTGCCCGAAAAGTTATCGGTAGTATTTTCGGGGTTTACCAATTTATTTACCATAGCATCCCAATCGGTTTCGATGTAGTAAACAGCACCATATATTGTCCCGTTCAAATTTCCTTTGGAGTCGTAACAAACATTGCCGGAGCCTTCATCAAATTTGTAATAATGTTTAAGATCATCATAATTCGGGTGCGAGGGACCGACACCCTGCCCCATGTATTGTTCAATAATTTCCTGGGTCAAATTTGTGTTCCAAATCCTGAGTTCATCAATCTTTGCCTTCATCGATGCATCATCAGTATTCTTACTAATCCATTTCAAGGGCATGTTGATAGAAGAACTAATTGTTCCCTTGCTCACACCATCGGCGTAAAGCGTGGTGCTGGTCCCATTATTTACCATGGCAAGGTGCACCCATTGATTTAGGGGGAGCGAGTAATTAAAGGTATAGTTGGCCACTCCAGAGAGGGTATAGCCAACTTTAATTCCCCACCATTGCTCGATGCGGATCCCGCTGTTTCCATCAATTCCGGTGAGCAGGTGCTGGTAATTATCGGTTTCCGATTTACCCACCATCACCTCCATGGTCCAGGGCGGTGCAAAATCCTGGCCGTTGAGGGCCACATAATCGCTGTCGCCATTAAACTCAAGGGCATACTGGGCAAAAGATTCAGAATGCCAAATGAGGAGTAAGAATACCGAGAGATAAAGTAAAGGTCGTTTCATTTCGTGTGGATTTGAAATTTGGAAATTTCATTAATACAAATCCAAACAAAAATAAACAAATCCTGCTTATAAACAGGAAATTAAGAGCCCCCCAATATTATAGATATGATTTCTAACATCATCCAATCCCACCCTGGAATTTACCTGCGTTGCCCGTTTTTTGGCTGGCAGGGCAGTAAGTTCATGATTTTTTCAGGTTAAATGCCACCTGATTGTGGAGGGACTTTCAAGCTGCCCAAATGCTTTAAGCAGTTGTTATCCTAAAAATAACTTTACTGTCATTTTCCCCATAAAATTCAGGGAGTTCAGCAACTATTTCGCAACCATAAGAGAGGTAAAATTTCCGGGTTGGCCCGTAAAGGGGGCGGGAGGCAGTTTCGATCCAAATATTTTTCCCACCTCTTTTGCAAATATCATCAACGGCCATGTCCATCAGAATTTTCCCAATTCCTTTTCCGCGTAATGATTTATGAACAGCTATCCAATAGAGGTCGAAACTGCTTTCAGTTCCGGGAATCTTTCCATAACAGGTAAAAGCAGTTGGCTTGCCATTTTCTTCGGCAATGTTGAAAATATAGCCACTTTTTTCTTCGCCTTTTTGGAGGTTTTCCTGTACCAGTTCCCTTACAATTTCAATCTCTGAATCATAAAAAAAACCGGTTGATACCAAAATCCCTTTTAGATGTTCTAAATCGGAAATACTGAGTTTATTCCTGAAGTCCATAAAAGTTAATTCAAATCATTTAAAATCCGTTCGATAATCTCAGGCTTTGAATAGCCAAGTTGTTCAGTTGCTGCAATAAAACCGCTATCGGGGGCAATGCAAGGGTTCCCGTTTATTTCCAAAATATAAATATTGCCGGGTTCATCAACCCTGAAATCGATGCGGACATAGCCATGTAAATTAAAAACCTTCCAGCTTTTTGTGCAAATATCAATCAGCTTTTTCTTTAATAACGGATTATCATCCACTGTACCGAACGCCCGATTGGTTTGCTTGTATTCTTCACTTGTTTCGTCCCACTTGGCTTTATAGCCCACAATTTTGGGTTTGTGCTTAAAGTATTCAGAGAAAATTATTTCAGCAACTGGCAAAACTTCCGGGCCGTTTTTTCCGGTAAGGATACTGACATTAAACTCCCGCCCTTCAATAAATTCTTCAATAAAATATTGAGATACGGCCAGTTTTTTTATCCTATTTACCTTAAGGGAATCGGAAGGTGTAAAAATTAAATCTTCCGAAATACCTACGGATGCCTCTTCCCATATTGGTTTGGCAATATATGTTTTTTGAGGATTCAAGAGATGAATCTCATTTATTGCAAAAAATGGAGCAGTGGGAAGCTGATCCTTCAGCATCATTTTTTTGGCCAAAACTTTATTGGTTGTAACAAAAAGGGCATCCAAGGGAACGCCAGTATAAGGTATTTTTAAAGCATTAAGAATGGCGGGTGCAAAGTAGATTAATTCGCCTTTTCCCCAAGTGGCCTCCACTAGGTTAAAAACAATATCAGGTTTTGAAGTGGCCACAATTTGAAGGTCGTTTTTAATATCATCACCAACCGTTAAACTTTTTACTTCATAGCCTAAACTTACGCAGGCTTCGCTAACAAGGTCTTTTTGAGCCAATACGTCCAACTCGTCGGGGGTATTGTTTTCGATTTGATTATGGAGAATAACTACTTTTTTCATGATCCGAAATTTCTATTAATGGCAGATTTTAAAATCTCATCAATGATTTCCTGGTAGCCAATTCCGTTGAGTTTGCACAAAATGGGTAAATCGGAAGTTATCGGGTTTAATCCTGCTAAAGGATTTACTTCGATGAAACTCATTTCATCCTGCTTGTCAATTTTCACATCAACACGGCCACCATCCAAACAATTCAGTGCTTTCCATGCATCAAGGGCTAAGTTTTTACATTGATTTAAAAGTTCATCCTTAACGGGAATATAGTCAACAATCTCTTCATAATTTTCCTTGTTCTCGTACGAATAAATATTGTTGTCGCTGTTCCTATACACGATTTCCATAGCCCCCGGAACATAAGCTTCGTTGCCGGTTCCCAAAACACCCACTGTAAATTCCCTGCCTGGCAAATACTCTTCGACCAACACCGGCTGGTTAAATTTTTGAAGTAGATGACTGCAAACATCCAATAACTCTTTTTTGGAATTTATTTTAGATTTGGAATCAATGCCTTTGCCGGTCCCTTCAGAAATAGGTTTTGCAAATAAGGGATATTCGAGATGGATTAGTTCAACATCTTCAATTTTTGTGACTACAAAAAAATCGGGGGTGTTGATTTGGCTGTCCCTGATAATTTGTTTTGCAAATGCTTTGTTAAGTGAAATGCCCAAAGTAACTGGTCCTGAGAAAACGTATGGAATTTTAAAACTATCGAGCAGTGCAGGAACCAGCGATTCCCGACCTTCGCCATAAAGTCCTTCTGTAATATTAAACACCATGTCCCATCGTTGATTGTTCAACAATTTTTTCATCAGCGACTTTGAGTTCCCGATCCTTTCGGTGCCGTGCCCTGCCTTTTGAATGGCTTGTTCGATGCCTTCGATGGTGCTTTCTTTATCAAATTCGGCAGTTTCTTCCATCGAATATCCGTCGTTGAGGTAATCTGTCCTCAAATCGTAAGTAAATCCTATTTTCATCTTTATTTAACTCTTGTTGATAAAAATCCTTCAAAAAAGTGGCGTGCGTTTATTCCAAGGGTCCGGTTTTTATAGCCTCCTTCTTGCACAAATAAAATGGGATAGGATTGTTTGCCAATTTCAATACCGTTGTTTTTAAAGTCGGCAGCTTTTAACGACCATGTTCCGGTCGGGTCACCTTTGGCAATGTCTAATCCAAGGCTGATAATTAAATAATCAGGTTTATAGGCGGCAATTCTCTTTAGCGATTTTTTTAAAACCACCAGGTATTCTTCTCCCGAAAGGATTTCCTTGAGGGGGTAATTTTGGTTAAATCCTTCTCCTTCACCATCGCCTGTTTCTTCTGCAAATCCTGTAAAATATGGGTAAGCAAACGAAGGGTTTCCATGAATTGAAGCCGTCAAGACATCCTTCCTGGAATAAAAAATTTGCTGATGTCCGTTTCCGTGATGATAGTCGATATCAAGAATAGCAACTTTTCCATATTTTGTTAAAAAATGAGCTGCGATGGATGAATTATTAAAATAACAAAATCCACCAAAAACATCCCGTTCGGCGTGGTGGCCCGGAGGCCTGACCAATGCATAAGCAGTATGATATCCTTCCAATAAAAGTTCTGCTCCGGTAAGTGCACAATTTACCCCCGAACGAGCTGCAACAAAGGCATTTTTGTTTAAGGGTGTAAAGGTGTCAATACAATAATATCCGGCTAAAACCGACAAATCTTTTGGCGGCCTGGTGGCATTTCTTACCGGGAAAACATAAGGGTAAATGGATTTTCCTTCCGGAAAACTATCACATACGGTTTTAAAATAATTAAAATATTTTGGATTGTGGACATCGGTAATGTGCTTGTCGGGAAAGCCTCTTGAAGGTCTTGTTTTAAAAGCATCCAGCTTGGTTATTTCTTTTAAAATACTAGAAATCCTTACCGGGGATTCAATGTAGCCTCGCTCCTTAACGTGATGAATATCGTGCTTGTCGTTTACTACCAAAGGGATGAGGTTTTTAATGGCTTTGTTTTTTTCCAAAGGCCTGTTTTTAACCAGGTATTTGTAATCGCGCAATTGTACAGGGTTGTCTTTCACAGAACCAACAACCATTTTTACATAATCTTCAGGACAATATTTCGGATATTTACGTTGCAAAATAGCTTTAATAATTTTTTTCGCCTCTTTGGATGACAGCTTGTAGTCGTTGCCCAAGTCATCAAAAACAAGATAAGGAGGGCAATCGTCCTCGGGATTTACCGGAATTTCATATTTTGTGCCTACAATTGGACGTGCACCATAACGCTCATAGAACGCAAGCCGTGCTTTGTTTTGCTTTATTTCGCTTTTATCCCTGCATAATGCTTCATCATCGGGCAGGCATTCCATAAAAATACCAATAGATTTAAGTAGCTGTGCCTCTTCTCTTATCCTTTCGTAGATAGCGCCACCAACCCCCGAAGATATTCGTCCGGGTTTTACAGCTATATAATCGAGATAACAAAAATGGGTATCGGGCATGTAAAATAGAATGGCAAATCCCTTAATATTGTTGTGACCATCTTCTGCTACAAAAAGGGTAGATGAAAATTGGTATTTCAAGGGATCCTTCATTTGTTCGAGAATTTCATTTATTTTTTCTTCCTTCACCGAAGGAAAATGAATTCTCAAAATATCGAAAACCTGCTCTATAGCATGTTTATTGGAGGGGTGGAAAGAATCCGTTACCTTCCTAATTTTAAATAAGTTCATTGGAATATGGTACTTTCCTAAAATTTATAAAGTTATTTTATAGGGTCATAATATTTATACCTTTTCCCCTCAAAATTTTTCATCACAACATAATCTCCATCCCTGCCCTGATAATACTCAGGCAGTAATGGAACTTTTCCTCCTCCTCCTGGGGCATCAATTACATAATGAGGAATTGCATAACCGCTGGTATAACCACGTAATCCCTGAATTATTTCTAATCCTTTAGACACAGGTGTCCTGAAATGAGAGGAACCCGGAATAGGGTCGCATTGATAAATATAATAAGGACGAATCCTAATCTTTAATAGCGCATGCATCAACTTTTTCATGGTTTCTACATTGTCGTTCACCCCCTTGAGCAACACCGTTTGGCTTCCCAAAACAATTCCCCCATTGGCAAGCCGTGTAACGGCTTCTGTAACCTCGGGAGTTATTTCGTCGGGATGAGTGGTATGAATGCTCATAAAAATCGGGTGATATTTTTTCAGCATTTTCACCAGGTTTTTGGTAATACGCTGTGGAAGTACCATCGGCACTTTAGTTCCAATCCTAATAATTTCGACGTGCGGAATGGCACGCAATGAAGACACCAGATATTCAAGGTGCTTGTCGTTCATTGTTAAGGGGTCGCCACCCGAAATAACAACATCACGTATATTGGGATTGTTTTTGATATAATCAATCGAATCGGCCCATGCTTTTGTACCATAATGTTTTTTGTCTTTAAGCACCATATGGGACCGTGTACAATACCTACAATACACCGAACAAAAACCGGTTGATAACAGTAAAGTCCGGTCAGGGTAACGGTGGATCAAATTTGGGACCGGGCACATGCTATCCTCATGAAGTGGGTCTGATTCTTCCCCTTCGGAAATAATTAATTCTTGTTTGGAAGGCACAACAGATTTTGCAAGGGCATAGTCATTTCCCTTATTATCCAATAAACTTGCATAATAGGGCGTAATCCTAAGCGGTAATTTCCTGGATTTAGACAAGAACTCAAAATCATCAATGCTACTCACATCAATTACTTCGGAAAGCTTTGTGAATTGTGTATAACTATTTTGAATTTGCCATCGCCAACTATTCCATTGTTTATCGGTAGCCAGGGGGAAATGCTTTGCCCTGAACAGTGATGTAGATTCTCCAATGACATTAAAATCTGAGATTGGTATTTCAGAATTTATGAATGGTTTTTCTGCTGAAATTGTGGTTAAGGGTACAATCTCAATATTGAATTCCTTTGCACCTAGAGGTGGCTCATTGTCGGGTTGAATACTATCTTTATCCATTTATTTAAAACATTTAAAATTTTCAAAAGTATGTTTTTCTCAACGCGTATTCAAGTTTTTTCTTTTTGTTTAACAAAAGTAATTATTTAATATATGTCAATTTGGGATAAGAAAAAAAACATTGATAATTTGAGAATAAAACTTCATGATCAATTTTGGTAAAATGCCCGTCTTTTGGTCGCGGATTTAAACCCTTACACCAAAACCTTCCCGGTCATTTCCTTAGGAATTTCCATTCCCATGAGCGAAAGGATAGTTGGCGCTACATCAGCCAGGATGCCGTTATTAATTTTTTTAAACCTGTCCGAAACCAAAATGCATGGGACCGGGTTGAGCGAGTGTGCAGTATTTGGCGAACCGTCGGGGTTCACTGCATAATCGGCGTTGCCATGGTCGGCGATGATCAATACTTCGTAACCGTTGGCTTTTGCCGCGTCAACAACTTCATAAACGCACTGGTCAACAGTTTCCACTGCTTTTAAAATGGCTTCATAAATTCCGGTATGCCCCACCATATCGCCATTGGCAAAATTGAGACATACAAAATCGGGCCATTGTGTTTTCAGTTCTTCAACAATTGCATCCTTTACAAGGAAAGCACTCATTTCGGGCTGCAAGTCGTAGGTCGCCACCTTGGGCGATGACTTCAAAATACGCTTTTCATTCTCAAATTCCTGCTCCCGGCCACCCGAAAAGAAAAAAGTAACATGGGCATATTTCTCGGTCTCAGCAATCCTGACCTGGTTTTTCCCAGCTTTCGCCAACACTTCACCAAGTGTATTTTTAACATTGTCCTTACCATAAATCACATTGATCCCTTTAAAAGAATCATCATAATTGGTCATGGTATAATAGTGCAGGTCCATGATATGCATTCCATATTCATGGAAATTTTGTTGGGTCAGTGCAGTGGTAATCTGACGGAGGCGGTCGGTCCTGAAATTGAAACAGATCACAACATCTCCCTCCTTGATATCGCCAATTGGCTGATCCTGATTATTCACCATCACAATGGGTTTGATAAACTCATCCGTTACACCTGCATCGTATGACCCCTGCATTGATTTCAAAATATCAGTTGAATGTTCACCCTTTCCGTTTACCATCAGGTCGTAACCTTCCTTTACCCGCTCCCACCGTTTGTCGCGGTCCATGGCATAATAGCGGCCCACCAAAGTAGCAATCTGCCCATTGGAGGTTTTTAGGTGGTCAAGAAGGTTTTTAATAAACCCTAAGCCGCTTCTCGGGTCTGTATCGCGGCCATCGGTCAGGGCATGGATAAAAACATCCTTCAGCCCGAAATCCTTAGTTAAGTCACAAAGTTTATAAAGATGTTTTTCCATCGAATGCACACCACCATTGGAAACAAGGCCAAGAAAATGGACACTTTTTCCCTGCTCCTTTGCATAGGTGAAAGCCTCGACCAGTTGTTGATTTTTGGCTATCGATTTATCTTTGATCGCGTGGTTGATCTTTACCAAATCCTGGTAAACAATCCGTCCGGCACCAATATTAAGGTGGCCTACTTCGGAGTTGCCCATTTGTCCGTCGGGCAATCCAACGTTTTCGCCACTGGTGAGTAATTCAGAAGTCGGGTAATGTTTCATCAGACTGTCGATGTAAGGAGTCTTTCCGTTGAAAATCACATCTGACTTCGACTTGTCACCTTTGCCCCATCCATCGAGGATCATCAACAATACTTTTTTGCTATTATTTTGTGTCATATTTTTTTAATGTTAAAATCAATTAGATAAACAAAATTCTGGTGGTTTTAGTTTATGATGGCAAAATTAGCACATAAACCGGCTTGAATTTTAGGGAACTTTGATCTTAACAATGATTTAATAATTCGATTGATTGCATTTTGAATTCAAAACTGATTATTTTTAAAATAAAAAAAGTAGTACTTTTGATGAGAATGAACGGTGAAATTTCAGATATAGATAAAACTTACAAGCATTGGTTGGAGACATCCAACAAAGATTTTGATACTATGCTGAATCTGTTTCAATCGAAAGATTATCACTGGTCACTTTTTATGGGTCATTTGGTAATTGAAAAATTATTGAAAGCGGCCATTGTTAAGCAATCTCTACAACATGCGCCATTTTCCCACGATTTACGCCGGCTCGCAAATAAATCAAATATAAAATTTGAGGAAAAGCATTATGCCTGGCTTGACACCATAACTACATTCAATTTAAATGCACGCTACGATACTTACAAACAAGCATTTTATAAAAAATGCACATATGGATTTACTACCGATTGGATTTACAATATAAAAGCAATTAGATCATGGATAAAGCAGAAGCTATAAAAATTGCCGAAAGATATGTTGGTGTGATCAATCAAAAATTTCCTATTGAAAAGGCAATTTTATTTGGCTCTTTTGCAAAAGGGATCAATCATAAAGACAGTGATATCGATTTAGCTATAGTTTTTAATTCAGTTGAGGATATTATTGACAGACAAATTGAACTAATGAAATTGAGAACCGATGATGACCTTCTTATCGAACCACACCCATTTTTACTTAACGATTTTCATGCATCAAACCCAATGGTCTATGAAATTCTAAAAACCGGGATAGAAATAACAAATTTTGCAGCCTGATCCGACTTTCTTTCAGTGATAATCTGTGCAACTTGTCTCGCCTGTCCGCCGAACAAAATTGGTAGGCGGGCTGAAAGCGGATCTGTGGCAATCTTGATTAATGCAGGATTTTAAACACCATCTCGCGCATGATTTCACCATCTTCCATAGGTGCCGCTTCTACACCTTTCGATTTTAAATCGTACTCTCGAAGAATGGAAAAGATCTGTCGTAGTTTTTGGGTAGAATAATTGGAAGCCGCAATGCGGTAGTCTTTTACAAAAAACCGGTTCACCGAAAGTTGGGCAGCGAGGTTGTTATCGGATTTGTCTTTGATGAAATGAAACAGGAACACTTTTTTGAAATAGCCAAACAAAATAGCATTGACTTTAATCACCGGATTTTCTTTAGGGTTGGACCCAAAATAATTGACGATCCGATTGACTTTTAAAATATCTTTTTTACCCAGTGCATTTTGCAATTCAAACACGTTGTAATCCTTGCTAATCCCAATATATTCTTCAATAATTTCGGGTGTAACCTCAGTGCCTTTTGGTAAATTAATCCCAAATTTATTAAGCTCATTTTCAATCTTCGAAAGGTCGTTCCCCAGGTTTTCGGCCAGGACAATACTTGTAGGTGCCGACATTCTGTAACCCTTATTGCGCATTACACCAACAATCCAATCGGGCACTTGGTTATCCCACAATTTTTTCGACTGGAAATACACTCCTGCCTTAGCAAGCAATTTGGCAAACTCGGTACGGCCATCTACTTTTTTATATTTGTAATCGAAAACAAGGATGGTCGATTTTGCTGGATTTTTAAGGTAAGCCTTCAGTAAATCGTTGTGTTCAATGCTTTTCAGGTTTTGTGCCTCGCGGACAATTACCAGCCTGTAATTTCCAAAAACCGGATACTCTTTTGCCCGGGATATAATATCGACAATAGTGGTGTCGCGCCCATAAACAATTGCCTGGTTAAAATCTTTTTCGCTTTCGGTTAGTACATGTGTCTCCAGCAGTTTACTGATTTTATCAATAAAATAAGGCTCCTCGCCCGAAAGAAAATAAACAGGATGGTAGATTTTGTTATTGATATCCTGCAGGATGTTTTCGTATTTCATAAGCTAACTGGTTGACGGCTGTTCGTGAGATCCTAACCTGGATATTTAATCCAGGCGAAAATGGTTTTGGCAAAAATAGGAATTTACATTTTTACTAATCCATATTTTTCAACAAAACACTAATCATAAGTATCC
>Ga0075111_1000449_pt1 | contig 19238 bp, 16 predicted proteins | sample AntAceMetag02UKK_FD_69787 | JGI IMG/M metagenome (GOLD analysis project Ga0075111, IMG submission 69787) | Saline lake microbial communities from Ace Lake, Antarctica - Antarctic Ace Lake Metagenome 02UKK | ecosystem: Environmental > Aquatic > Non-marine Saline and Alkaline > Saline | place... | reverse complement strand
CAATTTTGGTTCATACAAACGCCTTTAAATGAATTTCATCCGGATTTTTCCACACAGGTGATCGATGATACCGACAGTCATGATAATAATGATCATCATGGTACAGACCTCCGGGAATAAATATCCATTCAATTTGTCAAAAATTAAAAATCCAATACCACCGGCTCCCACAAACCCAAGGATCGCTGCGCTTCTTACATTGGATTCAAACCGCAGCAGGGTATAAGAGACAAAATTGGGAAGCACCTGTGGCATGACTGAAAAAGCAATGGCTTGAGCTGCACCGGCACCTGTACTGGTAAGGGCTTCGACCTGGCCGGATTCTATGGCTTCAATCTGCTCGGAAAAAACCTTGCCTAGAATCCCAAATGTATGAATCCATAACGCCAGGATACCCGCATAGGGTCCAAGACCGATAACGGCCACAAAAATTAAAGCCATGACAAACTCATTAAACCCACGGCAGGAATCTAAAAAACGGCGTACGCCAAAAGTAATACTGCCTTTCAGTGTTCTGGATTTCAGATCGTCGGATGGAATGATCAGGTTCAGTGTGTTTTGGGCGGCAAAGAAAGATACCGGTATGGCACACAATACTGCCAGCATGGTTCCCCAGACAGCAATGGCAATGGTTTCGATCAGGGCAATGATATAGCCTTTTATTTTGGGTATAGCGGTTTCCGGCGGGAAATATCCACCTCGCTTTGAAACCAGGGCATTTTTTCTGGCTTCTTTTTTCAGGCGAGTTATTTGCCGATCATCCATCTGAGATAAAAAGTTGGCCTTCATTGCTTCTCTTTCTTTGACCTTCTCAGTTGAACTGGGTTGGTCAGTAAAGGGCACACCCCGGTATTTATTGGACATATATTCCCTTGCCAGGCCTTCAGCTTCTATATTTGCCGCTCTGTTTTCCACGTTTTTGATATAGTCCATATCGCTTTGGGACAATGCCCGACCCAATAAATATTCTCTGGCATTTCCGCGATTTTCCCACAATTTTACCGGACTGATGCCGCACCAGATATAGGTGACAATGAGAACGGTTAAAAAACCCATAATCATTGTCAAACGTTTGTATTCAACCATTGGGTTGGATTCATGGATGACATGTTTATATGACGATTTATCTGCATTGGCGTCAATAAACTGTGCTTTGAATGCATAGGGAAGCACAAACAAGATCCCAATGCCTGTTATATTCAGAATAAACCCAATACCAAGATCTTTTATGGGGTGGAACAAGATTAAATTTTCATTTATCTTTAATTGAATGATTTCCATGGAATCTGCCGACCACTGCACCGCAAGCGGTCCTGTGTCGGTAAAAATCCATAAAGATATCATCAAAACGAGCGTTAAGAAAATGACCATACCCGGATACAGTAGATAGCGGGGTTCCGCTTTTTTGAGCTTCAGGGACAGTGCAATGACCCCTGCCCCTGACAAAGGAATGATAGATACAAAAGCGTACCCGAGCATGGAAAAAGACAAACCTGAGAACATAAAGGGATTCTTGCCCAGCCAGGGCAGAAAAAAACCTAGAATGAGCATTAACCCCGCACTGGCGGACCATAAACGATATCCCTTTGTCATGATTAGTTCCCTTTCTTTGCCTGTAGTTTGGCTTTAAGTTGTTTCATATATCGAACGACATCATAGGTGGTGTCATCCACTGGGGCATATCCGCCGATTTGAAGTTTTTCAAGACCTGCTTTTTCAAAATTAAAGGACATCAATGCGCCGGTAAAAGCTGCTTTAAGGCTTTCAGGCAACTCTTTTCGACCGCACATGGGGGATCCGGGAATCAATTCAGACTGCCAGATAATATTAAAGTCATCTTTCCGGATAGCACCTTTTTCAGCCATTCGATCCAGGTCTATGTTATTGGTGGAAGCCACTTCAATTTTATTATTTTTAACCGCCAGAATACTGGCACCGTGAGATCCTGAAAAAGAAACTTCTTTGAACAGTTTTTCAGGCGGTGTTTCAAGGTCTCTGTAGAATAGAACACTGGGGACCAGACACCCGGAAGTTGAATTGGGATCTGTAAAGGCAAATGTCCTGGTTTTATTGGTTGCCTGTTCCAGGGTAGTGATTCCGGAATTTTTATTGGTGATGATTACACCGTAATACCCATGGTTACCCGTTTTCCCAAGTTCCAGGGCAAGGGCCTGGGCATCTGCTCTGGCGGAAGCTTCTACATAACTTTTGGGGCCAAAGTATGCAAAATCAATGTGTTTGTGGGCCATGGCGGTAATAATACCTGCATAGTCTGATGCAGAAAACGTTTCCACTTTGAGACCCAGTTTCGCTTCAAGATGATCAATCAATGGTTTAAACCTTGTCTGGATATCTGCACCGCCTTCAGTGGGAATCAGGCCCAGCTTTATTTTATCAGGCCAGCTCTGGGCTGCAAAACTTGAGCCGCACATCATCGCGACACACATGATTGTCATTAATACTTTTGCTAACACGTTCATTGTTTTTCTCCTTAAAATTAATTGTTTTGTTTATGCTGCAATTATCTGTTTTGAATCTGCATTGAAAACCGCAGATTCATATTGAGATCCATAAATTGTTTGTGCGATATCCAGACTGAAATCATCTGATTTGCCGTCAAAGACAAGGTGGCCGTCCTGGATACCGATAATTCGATTTGCATATTGCTGGGCAAGGTCAACCTGGTGCAGGTTAATAATGACGGGGATGTTTTTGGTATCACAGATCTGTTTTAAGATTTTCAATACCCTTTGAGAGCTTGCCGGGTCAAGGCTTGCCACGGGTTCATCTGCGAGGATAACCTCGGGTTCCTGGGCAAGGGTTCGCGCAATGGCCACCCGCTGCTGTTGACCGCCGGACAGGCTGTCTGCCCGTTTGGCTGCAAGGTGTTCAATGCCCACCCGGCTGAGCGCATCATATGCCTTTTGCTTGTTTCTTTCAGAAAATAAGCGGAAGACAGAGGCGGAATGCCAGAACGGATTATGGGTGTGTCCGAGCCGGCCGGCCAGAACATTTTCAAACACGGTTAATCTTGGAACCAGATTGAACTGTTGAAATATCATTCCGACATCACTTCTCAGTTTCCTTAAGGCAGATCCCCGGCATTGGGTAATATCTTTTCCATTCACCAGCACTTCTCCTTCGCTTTTATTGAGAAGCCGATTCATACAGCGAAGCAGGGTTGATTTGCCGGCACCCGATGGCCCCAGAATGGCAATCATTTCCCCCTTTTTTACCTCAAAAGAGACATTGTTAACGGCCTTTACATCTCCAGGGTAGATTTTGGTCAAATGGTTTACCTGCAATACGGTTTTGTTTTCTATTTCCATTGTTGCTCCTTAAATGGGTTGAGATGATTCAATTTGAAAAATAGGTTTCCCTTTTACAAATGAACGAGTGATATGGGCCCATGTATGGTCCTGATTGACGATAATAATATCCGCATCGGCTCCTTTTTTAAGCGTACCGGCAAAGGTTTGAGGACTTAAAAAATGCCCCGGCCCGGACGTCACTGTTTGAAGCGCCAGGTCAAGGGATGAGGTAAAATCGGATGCGATAAAGGCCGCCTGAAACAGGGATTCCGGATAATAATCAGAGACCAGCCCGGTACATAATTTATATTCAAGTGCCTCAGAAGCTTTCAGGTTTCCGTTTGTTGACTGGTTACGAATCAGATTGGGTGCCCCCATAAACACAGTCAAACCAGACTCTGCGGCGAGGCTGGCAGCTTCAAGTGTGACGGGGAATTCGCAGGCGTTGATACCCAGGCTCTGAATCAAATTAATCTTTTGTCGCGTGTCATCATCATGACTCAACATGGGAACGCCTGCGTCTTTTACCATCCGGGTTAACTGTGCGACCATCTGCCAGGATTTAGAATTTCCGGCCTTTTTTTTATCTGCTTTTTCTAAAATTTCATTTTTTGATAACCGATATTCACTCGAATGAAATTTGATGTATGACTCCATGGATCTGAACTGACCCTGGCCGGGTGTATGATCCATGATGGACAAGATATCAATCAGCCCTTCCGACAAAAGGGTTTTTATCATATGGAAGCTTTCTTTTGATCCCACTTCATATCTAACATGGGTATTATGCTTGACAAGCGATTGATTTGAGATATTGAATTCTTTAATTTTTCGAACGCATTTTTCAGCCTCCCCAGGTGATCTTAACCCAAGCTCATTGTCTGCAAAACTGATGGCGTGGCAAAAACTGGTGATACCGCAGCCAGCCAATTGTCGGTCCAGATTTAAAATGGCAAAATCAATATCAAAGAAAACCCCTTTCCTTTTTTCAATGCTGCGCTCAAGGCTGTCGGAGTGTAAATCAATGAGACCGGGCATAATCAAGTCACCCCGGGCATCAATGATAGCAGCATCCTCAATGTGGACAGGTGCTTTAAACACATCACAGATTTTTTCATCTTCAATCAATACGGCCCCGGAATCATACAGATGATATCCGTCAAACAAAGGTCCATTGGTAATGAGTCTTTTTGCACCCATTTTTTAAGCCTCCTTGCGTAATTGCTCAGACATATCAATGATTCTGCCTGCAATCATTTGTTGATCATATTTATCGTGGAAAATTGAAATAATGCAGCTGCCTTGCTTTTGGGCCTCTTGAATCAGTTCCATGACAACCGTTCTGTTTTTGGCATCAAGGGACGCTGTGGGCTCATCCAGCAGCAGGACAGGGTATGGTGCAATAAATCCCCGTGCAATATTGATCCGTTGCTGCTCTCCACCTGAGAAAGTGGTGGCGGAAAGGTGCCACAGATTTTGGGGTATGTTCAACCTTTCCAGCATCTGTTCCCCTTTTTCCATGGCCAGGTTTTCTTCCATGTTTCTCGCAATAAGGGGTTCAATGACGGTGTCTAAAGCCGACACCCGTGGGACGACCCTTAAAAACTGGCTGACATAACCGATGGTGTCTTGTCGGATGTTGTAAATGAGTGCAGGCGCGGCTGTGGCTACATCGACCTGTTTGCCATGGTGTTTGATGAAAATATGACCTTTTTCTGTCTTGTAGCTGGCATAGATCATTCTCAGCAAAGTACTTTTCCCGGACCCGGATGGGCCTGATAGAACCGCTGTTTCACCTGATGAAAAATCCATGGAAAAATTTTCGATGACAACCAGTCGGGTCCCCTGCTGATGATGAAAAACAAACTCTTTTCCAATATTGACTAATTTTAGTATCCAGTCCAACGATGCTTCCTTTTTTTTTGAGCTTATGGTTTTAGTACAGATGAAACCAGAAGCTGTGTATAAGGTTTTCTTGGATCATCCAGAATCTGGTCACTAAGTCCTGATTCAATGATTTTTCCATTTTTCATCACATAGAGCCTGTGACACATCAGCCGTGCGACGGCCAGGTCATGGGTGACCAGGACCATCGACAGATTCAGCCGGCTGACCAGCTTTCTTAACACATCAATCAGCCGCGCCTGTACGGACACATCCAGACCGGACGTTGGCTCATCCATCAGCATAATTTTGGGTTCAGTGACAAGGTTGGCAGCAATCTGGAGCCGCTGCTGCATTCCGCCGGAAAAGGTCTCTGGCAGATCATCAATCCGTGCTGGATCAATTTCAACCGTTTCAAGCCATTTCAATGCAATTTTTCTGATTTGACTATAGTTTCGCATACCGTTTGCCATGAGGCGTTCACCGATATTTCCCCCGGCACTGATTCCCATTCTAAGACCATCCCTGGAGTTTTGTGTAACAAATCCAGTCTGGGTTCTGGAGATTTTCCTCAACTGGGCTTCATCGGACATACACAGGTCAATATAGCCATCAGAAGAGTTAAAGAAAACGGCTCCATTTGTCGGCTGTGTTTTTCCAGCAATGCAATTGAGAAGTGTGGATTTCCCAGACCCGGATTCTCCAACGACACCAATCACTTCTCCGGGTGAAAGTTCAAAATTGATATCGTAACACCCAATATGCTTTCCAAAGAATTTTGAAAGATTTTGTACCTTGAGCAAGGGTAAATTATTTTTGTCTGGCATCCCGGTCATGATCCAACTCCTTGTGAACGCTTTTGGCAATATTCAGTGTCAGAACAGATAAAAAGGCGGGTTCCCTCATCATCCGTTATGATCTCATCGAGAAAACTTATGGTTGATCCGCAGATGGAACAGGGTTCATTCCAGGATTCCAACTCAAACGGGTGATCCTCAAAATCCAGACTTTTCACATCTGTAAAAGGGGGCACCGCATAGATCCGTTTTTCCCTGCCAGCACCGAAAAAATGAATGGCAGGGGATTGATTCAGCTTGGGGTTATCATATTTAGGGATGGGTGAGGGGCTCATAATATATCGATGATTTACCTGTACTGGATAGTCAAACGCAGTGGCAATCCGACCATAGGTTGCGATATCTTCATATAATTTAACATACATGGCCCCATACTCTTGATAGGCATGCATTTTGGCTGTCTCCCGGCGTCGGGGTTCTATGAACTGTAAGGGTTCGGGAATGGGCACCTGAAAAACGATGATCTGGCCTTTTCTCAGAGGGGTTTCCGGAATTCGATGACGGGTTTGAATAATGGTGGCATCTTTCGTGCTTTCGGTCACCGCGATATCAGCGGTGGTTTTAAAAAAAGTTTTTATGCTGATGGCATTCACGGTATCATCAGATCCCTGATCGATAACTTTTAAGGTGTCCGTTTTTCCCAAAATGGCGGCGGTCAGTTGAATTCCACCGGTTCCCCATCCATAGGGCAATGGCATTTCCCGACCCCCGAAAGGGACTTGGAATCCAGGTATGGCAATGGCTTTTAGCATGGTTCGCCGGATCATCTTTTTGGATTGTTCATCCAGATAGGCAAAGTTATATTGATGGCTCAAGGCTGTTTTCCTTTTTCTTGTTGTGTTCTCTTTTTAGATTGCGGATGAACACCAGTTCCGACTGGAAATCGACATAGTGGGGGAGCTTTAGATGTTGCACAAATCCGGAAGACTCCACATTGTCACTGTGGGATAGAATAAATTCCTGATCCTGAGCCGGGTATGAATTTTTGACATCACTATTTGACTGACCTGAGGTGTTTTGTAAAGATCGATCCAAAAGTGACATGGACATGGCCTTTCTCTCACTTTGGCCAAACACAAGTCCATACCCGTTTTCAAACCCGGGGGATTTGTTCTCTGATCCATCAAACCGGTTGATCATGAAACATTCTGTGATCTTTATTTTTCCGACGATAATTTCAAATCCCAGTTCAGGCGGGGTATATTTAACCGTGATATATCCCACGCGAAGTTCACCTAAAAACGGATGTCGGTCAAGCCCGAATCCTCGTTGCAGTGAATATGCAGCGCCAAGCAAAAATCCTTCATCCCCCCGTGCCAGATTCTGGAGGCGAATACTTCTTGATGCAGGCAGTTTCAATGGTTCCCGTGTCAGATCCTCAACATTTTCTTGGGGTGACATGGGGGATGATATGTCCATCAATCCCTGTTGTCTTAATATATCAATCACCCGGGTCATTTGTTGGGGGCTTATCTCCTGATCTGCTGAGTCAACCTTTGAAACCTGATTTTTTAAAGGGGCTTCTTTTTTTTCGTCTGAATCAAAATCAATGAGTCGATGGGTGTAGTCATAGGTTGGGCCTAACACCTGTCCACCGGGGATATCTTTATAAATACCCGATATTCGACGAATGATCTGCATATGTTGTGTATCAATGGGTGCTGATGTACCAAACCGCTTTAGCGTTGTCCGAAATGCCCTGACCAGAAAAATGGCTTCCATTGTATCACCCTGGGCCTGTTTCAGGGCGGTTGCGGCGGCCTTTTGATCGTATAAAGAGCCTTCGGCCATGACCCTGTCTACACCGAGTCCCATCTGGTGCTCAATCTGGTTTGTACGAATGGGTGGAATTGTCTCGGGTCCCCGTCTCATTTTCTCGACCAGGCGTCGGGATTGTTTTACGGCTTTCTCCCCGCCTTTTACGGCAACATACATCAGAAGACCTCCAGAATGGTGGTCCGGGGGACACAAACAAAGCGGTTATCACAAATAAAAATCATATCAACCCCCTGGGGATAGTTTTTTACCATCTGGGCACGCCGTTTGAGAAAAACCTCTTTTATTCCTTTTAATCTTAAATAGGCTTCGGTTTGGATACCCGGTCCTGTCAGACGAATTTTTCCATTGTTGTCTAACCCCCGGGTCTGGATTAAAAGGGTGGTGGAAAGATCTGGTGAAGAAAGGGTTCCTGGATTGAACAGATTTGGGTCCTCGAGTTCGTCATAATGGGTACAAATCGCAAATAATGAATTTGTGGCGCTGTCTTTAACCGGGGCGCTTGTATGAAATTGAATCCACTGAATTTCTTTTGAATATTCATCAAGATCTGTCCAGAAAGGGGTTTCAAAATCAAGCAGGGTGAGCAGGATTCCCCCGGATGCCGGATGAAGATTTCCAGGACAGTTTATATCAAGGTCGATGGTTTCAATTGAGCCGGGACTTGCCATGGCGGTCAGCAGTTTTCTAAAAATCAATTGACTGTCATTGGTTTCTGATTGAAATCCTTGTAACATAATATGTTTACCTATTCCCCTCTTTTCAATGTAAAAAATTCAACGGTTGTATCTGCCACATCTTTTTCAAGTGACCTGTCTTTTTGCAGTTGTTTTTCAGCAAGCGTGTTGATCAGATTACTTTTTATATCATTCCGGTAGTCAGGATGCTGCAAAAGTCCGTCAAAAAGGGCTGCCAGTTCTGCATGAACCAGATCGGAGCCCAGAATCATGGCATATCCCAAATAGTGTCCCTTGACCTCAAGAACACACTTGGTTACGCTCATCTCTCCCAGATTAAATGCAGGATGAGACCCATCTGCATCGGACTGAACCATGAGCAAACCGACCTCGGGTTTTATAATATAGTTCCAGTCAATACCAGGACCCAATCTTTCTTTTTCTGTTTCCAGATCCTTTATTGAGGCACCACCCAAAAGGGCCATCATTTTTTGACGCTCTGTATTCACTGCTGTTTTTGCTTGAAAATTCATTTTGTTTCCTGTGTCATTCATAATGGGTTTAGATTAAACACCACTTATGTGAGCAGGTGATTAAAGGCGTATTAAAGTTCGATTAAATCAGGCATTTTTATTCATCCAAGTTTAATGGCGCGCTCACATTTTCCTTATAATTTTAGGGTATGATCCGGATTTGAGCCGAAAAAACAGCTGTTTATCAATAATTAATGGAACCAATTATGATTGAATTAAAAAATAAAGAGTGGATTGCCAAACTGTCAAAAATAGATTTTGCATTCCAGCCCATTGTCAATATCCACACCGGCAACGCATTCGGGTTCGAAGCATTGCTGAGAAATCACAAGGAAGCCGGGTTCTGTTCAATAGGGGATGTATTTGACCAGGCCTACCACGAGGGCATCCTCCATCAGGCCGATCTTTTTCTGCGAAAAAAGGCCTTTAAAAAGTTTGCAGCGTTTAAAGGAAAAGATCACATCAAACTATTTTATAATCTTGACAACCGGCTCTTTGACACCAGCGATTATTCCCAAGGAAACACCGCTGAAATACTTGGTGATTACGGGTATTCACTGGATGATATTTGCTTTGAAATATCAGAAAAACATCAGTTCCCCTGCCACATGAAAGTGCTCAAAGTATTGGATACCTATCGAAGACAGGGCTATAAGATTGCTGTGGATGATTGCGGAGCAGGCTTTTCAGGCCTTCAGCTTCTGTATCACACAGAACCGGATTACATTAAAATTGACCGGTTTTTTATCCAGAACCTGGAAAATGATCCCAAAAAACGGCTGGTGGTCTCGACCATTGTCAATCTGGCCCATTTCATGGGCAGCCTTGTGCTTGCTGAAGGGGTTGAAACCCTTGACGAGTATCTGCTCTGCAAAGAGATCGGATGCGACATGGTTCAGGGGTACTTTGTCCAGAAACCACAGACAAAAATAGATGAATTAAAAAAACGATACACCGCCATTGAACAGATTACCCGAAATGAGCGTCGTAACGGTGCCTATAAAGACCGATCATTGATTTCAAGCCAGATCGATCATATCAAGCCGGTATACTCAGACTGCAGTATTACAAGGCTGTTTGATCAGTTTCGAGAAGGGGGGGAATCCAATTATTTCCCTGTTATCAATCAATACGATGAACCTGTCGGTGTCATCAGGGAATCTGCGTTTAAAGAGTATATTTTTTCTAAGTTCGGACGACAATTACTGGAAAATCCATCCCTGGGAAAAGATATATCTCGATTTGTAAAAAAAATACCCATTGCAGATATTCATTCTTCAGTAGAAAAGCTGATTGAAACCTATACACAGTTTAATAATAACGAAGGGTTGATTATGGTTGAGAACATGAAATATGTAGGGATATTGAGTACAAACTCATTGTTGCGTATTATTAATGAAAAGAATCTTACCCTTGCAAGAAACCAGAATCCATTGACCAAGCTGCCCGGTAATACAATGATTCATGAATATTTCAGCAAAAGTCTGTCAGATTTTTCATCTGTCTATCATTTAATCTACTTTGATTTTGATAATTTTAAACCATTCAATGATACCTATGGCTTTAGAAATGGGGATCGTCTAATATTAATGTTTGCTGATCTGTTAAAAAAGATTGGTTTATATAAGGATAGATTTGTCGGTCACATTGGGGGAGACGATTTTTTTCTGGGTGTTAAAAATTCTGAAATCAAAAAAATCTCAGATGAAATGCGGGGTTTGACCATGCAGTTTAAAGAAAACGCCGAAAGTTTTTATGACCGAAAAACAGTGGAACAAGGTTTTCTGATGGCTAAAAATAGAGATGGTCAAACAAAACAAATTCCATTAATGACCATTAGTGTTGCTATTCTGGAACTGCCAAACGCCACACTGAGAAGCTGCTCGATTGAAAAGGCTGCCAACATAATTGCCGGGCTAAAAAAAGAGGCGAAACATTCCAGAACAGGCATCGTTTTCGCAAATATTATGGATATTTTAGACCCGGGATCAATTCAATTGCTTGAACAGAACACAAAAGAAATGAGTCAAACGCCTGGAACAGATAATCTGGTTGAGTTTTAAAAATATATAGTTAACAAAAAAGCGATGGCTAATGCCAGCACATGTTCGCTGAAGAGGATAAAATAATTGATATTGGCTTCCTCTGTCAGTAGTGATCGGAACGAAAACCGAATAGGAGACCTTTAGTAGTAATCAAAATTAGTAGTCCGATATTCCTTATTTTTATGGATTTTTAATTTAGGAATTGGGCGACACTTATGTCTATCATTATGGGGAAAGAGGCTTTGTAAAAAAGGCGTTTAATTTGTTTGGTATCTGTCGCCCGATCTGAAATTTTACTCGTAACTCATGATACCATTTATGGTCGCTAGTAATAAACCAATTTTTAATTTGATAGACTTGTAAAAAAATAGAGATTTAGGCTTGAAAATAGAATTGCCTAACACATCGTTTTGTATTACTGTATTCAGAATTGGAGAAACTAAGGTTAATTTAATCAGTTTTTATAAAGCCGATCAGCAATTCTATGGGTACTATTTCAAAAGGTATTTCAACATCACAGCAAAGCAAAAACGAACTGGAAGAGACTACGGCTAAACTAAAAGAACGCATGAAGGAGCTAAATTGTCTTTATACGATCTCAAAATTTGCTGAAGATGAAAGACTGACAATTGATACTTTGATGCAATCTGTTGTTGACTTGATGGCGCCGAGTTTTCAATATCCAGAATTTACATGTGCCACCGCTAAAATCGATGACGTTATTTACAAAAGTAGCAATTTTAAAAAAACAGAATGGGTAATTTCATCATCAATCCATATACAGGCAGAAGCGCCTGGTTTTTTAAGAGTATACTACACAGATAAAAAACCCAGCCTGGATGAGGGGCCATTCCTTAAAGAAGAAAGATATTTAATTGATTCCGTTTGTAATTCGGTTGGCAAAATTATCGAGCGCATCGAACTTAACCGGGAACTTAAAGAAATCGAGGATAGATATAAAATTCTGACAAATAGTTTTGCAGACGGGATCACTATTATTCAGGATGGTCAATATAAGTTTATAAACAGCTCTTTTTCAGAAATAACCGGATATTCCCAGGCGTATTTACTGGACAAAAAGGTGAGCCACTTTGTTTCTTCGAAATTTAATCACCTCTACAGAAAATCAACTATCATTAATTCTGAAACAGGTGATATTCGAAATAAAATAGAATATCAATTGTTGTCCAGGAGTAAAAAGGAAATATGGGTTGAAGAAAAGCGCAACCTGATAAGCTGGAATAACGCTCCCGCATTGTTGTGTATTATAAGAGATATCAGCCTTTTAAAACAAAAGGAATTTGCATCTAGAAATGAAACGCTTCAACTTCGTGAAGAGAACATCCGCCTGAGGTCGTCGTTAAAGGAAAGATTTCGATTTCAAAATATTATTGGTAAAAGTGACGTCATGCAACAGGTTTACGATTTGATATTAAGTGCAGCAAATTCTGATGCGAATGTTTCCATTTCTGGCGAATCCGGTACTGGCAAAGAGATGGTTGCCCATGCGATTCATGATTTAAGCAAACGAAAGGAAAAGGTTTTTGTACCTGTGAATTGCGGTGCTATTCCTGAATCGCTTCTTGAAAGCGAATTTTTTGGTTATAAAAAAGGGGCTTTTACTGGTGCAGCAATCGATAAGCATGGGTATTTAGACTTGGCAGAAAACGGGTCACTCTTTTTGGATGAAATCGGTGAGCTTCAGCTAAATATGCAGGCAAAGCTATTGAGAGCGATTGATGGTGGCGGATATAACCCGATTGGCAGCAATGAGAAACGACAGGTAAATTTTCGGATCATCACGGCGACAAACAAAGATTTGAAACAGGAGGTGATAAAAGGGAAGATGCGAGAGGACTTTTATTACAGGATTCAAGTCATCCCCATAGTTATACCGCCATTAAGAGATCGAAAAGAGGATATTCCATATCTTGTTGAACATTTTTCGAAAATGTACGCCGGTGAATCTTTGTATAATAAAATCCCTGATCGCTTTTTAGAAATAATATATACCTACGATTGGCCGGGTAATGTTCGAGAGCTTCAAAATGCGCTACTCAGATTTTTTTCTACTGGACAATTTGAGTTGCTTGGCCGTATTTATGGTATGTCTGGGGTTAGGAAGACAGATCGTTTTATAGCCGATACAACAGATGCAGGGGATAATCTCCGTCAAAAAATAGAAGACTATGAAAGAAATTTGATTTTAAACACGTTAAAAGATTATCAGTGGCATCGCAATAAGGTCGCTTCAGAATTAGGAATTACACGCAATACACTTTTTAGAAAAATGAACAAATATGGATTAAATTCGATACACAAGTAACATTATTGATACATTTTGGTATATTCAAAGTATTCTCAGTATGTTATGATCAGATATCACATCCTTTACGTATCAATACCGATACATTCAATTCCTTTCACATTTTCAATCAAAAGAAAAAAATCCTTTAGTTTCAGATTGTTACTGAATACGTTTTTCCCTGGCATCATGTTTGCATTATAATCAAGCAAAGGAGACAAAATGCAAATACTAATAGTTGATGACGAGGCACCAATTACCAATATGCTTCTTAAACGCATCGGCAGATGGGGTTATGATGCTTTGTCAGCGCAAAATGGTACGGAGGCTTTAAAACTTATAAAAGCCCAACCTATAGATCTTATCCTTTTAGATGTTTATTTAAAAGAAACATCTGCGATTGAATTAATCCCAAAAATTAAAAAGATTAAACCCTTTATTAATATTATAACCATGACCGGCCAAAGCAGCAGGCAACTGGAATTGAAAATAAGGTCTTCTGGTATTTTATACTATATGGAAAAACCAATTGAAATTGATAATCTCAAATTAATACTGGCACATATTAATAATAAAATAGATACAAACTAAATCCTATTTTTATAATAGGTTCAAATCCATGGAAAATTGTGTGGCGAATTATTTCGTAAACCAGAGCTATAGCTGCGTGTTCAAACAAGGAGGATCTAAGCATGGAGGAAGCCGTTGCAACAATGAATCAGGCTGTAAAGGCAATGACAATCAAAACAGGTAAATATTTAACATTTTTTCTTGAGAACGAGGAATATGGCATTGGTATTCTCAAAGTTAAAGAAATTATAGGAATGATGCCAATTACATCTGTTCCCCGAACCCCTGAATTTGTGAAGGGTGTGATCAATCTAAGAGGGAAGGTTATCCCTGTTATGGACCTTCGACTAAAATTTTCAATGGATGCCATACCCTATTCAGACCGTACCTGCATCATTGTCGTTGAAATTGAGTCCCAAGATTCTACTGTATTGATCGGTATTGTTGTAGATGCCGTCTCAGAAGTATTAAATATAGTAGAAAACGAAATAGAAGAAGCACCAACATTTGGTTCAAAGCTTGACACCGATTACATCCTCGGTATGGCCAAGATGGGAGGCGGGGTCAAGATCCTTCTCGATATCGATAGAGTGCTCAGTGATAAAGAAATAGAAGAGATAGATAAAACGACATAAGGACAAATTATTTAAGGAGAGGTATGTTATGAAGCAATTAAGTCTTGGTGTAAAACTAATCATTTTCTTTCTTTTGGTGGGTCTGATTCCATTTGGGATAATCGGTGTCACATCGTATGTTAAATCAAGCAAAGCCCTTTCTGATTCAGCGTATGGGCAACTTAAGGGCATGCGTGCCGTAAAAAAAGCCCAGATTACCCAGTTTTTTAACGAACGCCAGGGGGATATGGGTGTGTTAATGGAGACTGTCGGCACCTTGCGAAAAGAAGCGTTCGAAAAACTAGCGGCTATCCGGGAAATCAAGAAAAGTCAGATTCAAGGTTTTTTTGAAGAGCGGATGGGAGATGCCCGAGTCCTTGCGGATAATCCTTTTATAGTGGAAGCATTTAAGGATCTTCGTGTTGCTTTTGAAGCAGGTGGCGGGGCATCCAGTGGCAATTTTAAAGGACATAAAAATGAAAAGTTTGACGCTCCATTTGATTACAAGCAGGTGCACGAAAAATATTTTACAAATCTTAATTTTTACATGGAACAGTATGGTTATTATGATGTGTTTCTCATTGATGCAGCGCAGGGTGGAACCGTATTTACAGTAACAAAAGAAGCTGATTTTGGTATAAATGTCAGCGATGTTGATTCTTCTCTTAACGATGTATGGAAACAGGCTTTAACTGGCAAAGTTGCCCTTTCTGATACCAAACCCTATAAGCCCTCAGCTGGAGCACCTGCCCAGTTTGTTGCTGCACCCATCAAGGAAGATGGAAAAATTATCGGCGTAGTGGCATTGCAGATTTCTCTGAAGGCTATAAACAAAATAATGACAGAAAGATCTGGTCTTGGAGAAACAGGTGAGACATATCTTGTGGGCTCTGATCAGCTGATGAGAAGTGATTCATTCCTTGATCCGGAAAATCATACGGTTGCAGCTTCTTTTGCCAACACGAATAAAGGAAGCGTCAACACTGTAGCTTCCAAAGAGGCTGTTGCAGGCAAAATTGGGGGAAGTGTGATTCTTGACTATAATGGTAATCCTGTTCTTTCATCTTATGCTCCTGTCAAAATTGGAGACACAACATGGGGTCTTCTTGCAGAGATAGACGTAGCAGAAGCGTTCTGTCCGAAAGATGATTCCGGCGAATATTTTTTTAAAAAATACACAGATCTTTACGGGTACTATGATCTTTTTCTGATTAATCCTGACGGGTATGCGTTTTATACCGTTTCCCAGGAAGCAGATTATCAGACTAATTTTGAAAACGGAAAATATGCGGGTTCCGGGCTTGGAAAATTGTTTAAAAAAGTTAAGAGCTCCCAAAAATATGGGGTAGCAGATTTTGAACCATATGCCCCAAGCAATGGTGACCCGTGTGCATTTATCGCCCAGCCTGTGATCAATGGCGGAAAGGTTGAGATGGTTGTCGCATTGCAGCTGTCCCTTAAAGCCATTAACACCATTATGCAACAAAGAGAAGGCATGGGAGAAACCGGGGAAACCTATCTTGTTGGATCAGACAAACTTATGAGATCAGACAGCTTTCTTGATCCCAACGGACATTCGGTCAAAGCATCATTTGCTAATCCATCTACCGGGAACGTTGATACAGAGGCTGTTACTCTTGCCCTTTCCGGCAAGGAAGATGCAAAAATTATTACCGACTATAATGGCAACCCTGTGCTCTCGGCATTTACATCCTTAAAAATTGGCGATACCACCTGGGCATTGATAGCCGAAATAGATGAGTCGGAAGCATTTGCAGCAGTGAACACAATCAAATGGCTGATGGTAGTTATGTCCATTGTCTGTGGCGCAGCAATCTTTGGTATTGCATGGCTCATAGCGCGTTCTATCAGCAAACCCATTAACGTCATTACGCATGGAATGAGTGAAGGTGCAAATCAAGTTGCTTCTGCATCAGGCGAAGTATCTTCTTCCAGTCAGTCAATGGCTGAGGGCGCTTCTGAACAGGCTGCTTCTATAGAAGAGACATCATCCTCCATGGAAGAAATGTCTTCCATGACCAAGAAAAATGCTGAAAATGCGAGTCATGCTGATAATTTAATGAAAGAGGCGAACCTGGTTGTAATTAAGGCAAACGAGTCCATGGGAAAGCTGACACAGTCCATGGAAGACATTTCCAAGGCAAGTGAAGAAACATCGAAAATCATCAAGACGATTGATGAAATAGCCTTTCAAACCAATTTGCTTGCATTGAATGCAGCTGTAGAAGCGGCAAGAGCGGGGGAAGCAGGCGCAGGCTTTGCCGTTGTGGCTGATGAAGTCAGGAACCTTGCCATGAGAGCAGCTGACGCGGCTAAGAATACAGCTGAACTGATCGAAGGAACAGTAAAAAAAGTGAAAGATGGATCAGAACTTGTTTCAACAACCAATGATGCTTTTAGTCAAGTGGCAGAAAGCTCATCAAAAGTAGGAGAATTGGTGGCAGAAATTTCAGAGGCATCCAAAGAGCAGTCCAATGGAATCGAGCAGGTAAATCTTGCTATCACAGAAATGGATAAAGTGGTTCAGCAAAATGCGGCCAATGCCGAGGAATCAGCTTCTGCTTCTGAGGAGATGAATGCCCAGGCTGAACAACTCAGAGATTATGTGGGTGATCTTGTCCAACTGGTAACCGGTAAAAGAGATGAGGATAATGGTAGCAGCGGTACTCGAACAATTAAATCGGTTGTTCACCACTCATCACCCGCCAGAAATGGAAAGAAAAAAATGCTTTCCCATAATTCAAAAGAGATCCGACCTGATCAGGTGATCCCGTTTGATGATGACGATGACTTCAAAGATTTTTAATCCATTAACCTTTTGACAGAATAGTGGTCCAGTGGGTTAAAATTACATCTTAACCCACTGGATTCTGACAGGAAATGCAAAATGGCGTTGGGAAACATAAATTTTGAAGTCTCTGATCCTAGTTTTTATGATTCTTTAATATCAGATCAGAAGAAAATATTAGCGAAGAAACCAAAAGATGCAATGCTGTGGGTTGAACTTGGGCGTCTTCAGGATGCGAAAGCGCAAATGACAAGCCTCTTCGCACAAAAAATACTAATAATCAAATGGATTCCAATTTGCACATATATCCTTGTTTTATTTGGATTGTATTTTTATTTAAATAGCTTACGTCATATAGTCCCATCAATTGTGATATATCCAGTATTAACGTTTTGTATTGCTATAACATTTTTCATGACGCGATTAAGGTATCCTCAATCAGGGCGAAGGCACTTCCAAAAAGCCATTTCCCTTGATCCTGCAAATGCCGATGCATACATGTATCTTGGGTTTATTGCTCTTAGAAAATTTCAAAGAAAAAGAGCTTATTTTTTGATAGAGCGTGCTTGCAAGCTAGGGGATAGCAGAAAATTAGAAAGAGAATTAAAAACCATTTATCAAAAAGAGTTTATGACATTGTTTAATCAACAATCTCAAAAAGAAAAACAATTATATGAAACAATCCTTCCCCTTCAAACTGTAATTAAGACGCTTAAATCTGAGATAGAACAATTAAAAGACACAAATTTAGCCTATTCAAAGAAAGCTAAAACCACCAAAGTGAAAACGGGTCAAATTATAAAACAGACTAAAATCGATATGTATTCTCAAATGGAAAAACTTCAAAATGAATATGAAACGCAGGTAGCCCAGTTAGAATTTGAGATAGAAACAGAAGAGGCAAAAAAGGAATTGGCTCAGAAGCGAAACTTGAGTCTTAGTTTAGAAATAATGGAGGCAAAAGGACAAGAAAAAAAACAATCCTTTGAGCAGGCGGTAAAACAAGTTAAGAATACCATGGGGAAAAAGTTGTGGGGCTCGGTATCAGAACAGACCAGATCCTGTTTGGCCACCGCAGAACAAGCATTCTCTGTGCTTGATAAAAATTCTATTCAAACAGATTTCAGTCTTGTTGGCATGGAGTTATGCAAAGCACTTGAAACCGAGATCAATCGAAAATTAGTATACCCATTTATTAATAATTTAGGTGACAGAAAAGATAACTTTTTAAAAGCAAATAAAATTGGCGAAAGTAAAGAAATGGCAGTCTATTTTACAATTCTTGCTAAAGTTGCTGACAATCAAAACTACCCGGGAATAACAAGCCTGACCTTGGGACAATATCTCTTTGTCTTAAAAAAGACGCTTGAAGGAGATTATACACTAGATGAGTATGGTTCATATCTTGATAGTATTTTTGAATCATCCAAGATTGTAATCGGAAGAAAATTTTTACAAAAGTTGAGAACAGTAACGTATGATTACCGGAATTCGATTGTTCATCACACACAGATGAACCATGAACAGTGCCTGAAATTAAGAGAGCTTATCTACGCGGGAAAAAATTCTCTACTGGCAAGCTGCTATTGAAAAATAAAAACAACATTAAGGTGAAAAACCGTGGTTGATAATTGAACAAGCATACCAAAGACATGAATAGCAAAGTATATCAAAATAAGAAACTGCTGCTAAGCATCCTGCTGATTTTTATAATGCTTATATCAGGTATGGGTGTTTTTTTTCTGTGGAATACACAAAGAATGATTTCCCAAGCCGTATACCGTCAGCTTGAAAGTGTCAGGGAAATCAAAAAAAGTGCCATCCAGGACTATTTCAAAGAACGGCAAAAAGATATGC
>Ga0075111_1000444_pt1 | contig 19355 bp, 18 predicted proteins | sample AntAceMetag02UKK_FD_69787 | JGI IMG/M metagenome (GOLD analysis project Ga0075111, IMG submission 69787) | Saline lake microbial communities from Ace Lake, Antarctica - Antarctic Ace Lake Metagenome 02UKK | ecosystem: Environmental > Aquatic > Non-marine Saline and Alkaline > Saline | place... | reverse complement strand
CTTGGTGGACGGCGATTTCTCCCACTAAATTTCCACTTTTTATGTAAAAGAACAGACAAAAATCCAAACCATGCACGGGCAGATGCCCCTTCTATACCCCTTAAGGAGTCAACATTTTTTTGAGTGTCAAGTTGTTGAATACATGTTTCTAAGACACCCCTTGCTTTCTTACCTGCTTTTAAAACTTTAGCAGTCATTTTGGGGCCTTGAATTAGTCCTGAGAAAATATCAACTGAATCATTATGAATCAATAAATTCAGGAGTTCCCGAACACCTGATATCTTAAGCTTCAATAGCCAGGAGACTACCCCAACTCTTAAAACAGGATCATTCCATGCTTGATATTGTTTAATGCGTACCATTATCGAGGTTGAAATACCTGAACCAAGCCAGGCAGGGGCTCCACCACCCCTGGCAGGCAACAATAATGCCGACACCCCACCCTCTGATAATGCACGCCAAACATCACACGAAACCTGGGGACTGCCGTAGACAATAACCTGTCCTAACATTCCCAGGGGAATTCTCTGCATGGGTGCATTATTGGGCCTTATCTGGAGAGATTTTCCATCCAGATTAACCGTGGTGTCTCGACGATCCAGCACCAATGTCATTTTTTCCATAGTCGTCTCCAAAAAGAGCTCTTAACAGAATTATCAGGCTGCAACTTTGTCACAGGATTAAAATTGTTCTTTTTTGTTTCATCGAAAAAAACAAGCGGATAGGTTTCAAGCACGCCCCCGGTTGACCACACTTTGTCCGGTCTTGAAACAGGATACGCTCTGATATCATCAATACCTGACTCAGCCTCTATATAATTTTTTAAAAAGCTATCATAGAGCAATTGTTTTTTCAATCTTTTTTAGACAATGGTACTTCAATAACTTCCATTTTGACAGGGATCATAAAGGCCTGCCAAGGTACCAATATAGACTTGCCAACTTTAACATAAAAATTAGCAAAAATAGGCCGCAGGAAAAACCTATATAACTGAGCATCCTCTAAGATACTGATTGAGGTGATGCAGGGCCAGCAGCGGGAGTAAAATCATCAGCAATTCTAATTATGGAACAAACTCTTATAATGTTATCTTTTCAATAAGTTGTTGAGGATATTTTTTTATTGAGCTGGAGATATTTTTCAAAAACAGGAGTAAATCAGCAAAAAATAGAGAAGATACAAAGTTACTATTTTACGCAAGTAATTCCAATAAGCTGATATTACATTGTATTATTCATAATTAGAATTGCTGTAAAATCATTGACCAACTATCTCCCTTTTGGTATTGGTGGTATCATGAACTAAATATGACCAATGGGGATTAATGAATGAAGCATAAGGGCGCTCATAGAAAATAATCTACCCGACACGAATGAGATCCCCATAGCTTAGAAATAGTGTAACGCTAATTTCTTTTCTTGTTTTTCAGTTATATTTAAGCCGTAAAAGACTTCATAGAAATAAAACTACTCACTTTCAAGCTTAATGGCCAGTATTTACGACATGTTTTAAGTGAAAACGGGTAGATCATTTGTTGTAAACTTTCTAAAAAACAGGAGAGATGGCGTTACACTATTTGAATTTTATCAACTATGAAGAATAACAAAGGCAACGGGAGGAATTGTATGAAGTATTATTTGTATGGTGCAAGTATCCAGGGAATCCAAAAATTTATCTTTGAAACCAACAAACTCAAGGAAATTATCGGTGCCAGTGAAATAGTCGAACGACTTTCTGACAAAGAGTTTAAAAAATTCCTTGCGGAAGGCAATCATGAATTACCGGAAAATAATTTTATTATGGGGGCGGCAGGTAATATTCGCTTGGTGACAGAAAATAGGCTTACTGTCGAATACATTGTTAAACACTGGCAAAAAAAAGTTGAATCAATGGCTCCTGGAATAACAGTTTCCCAAGCAGTTGTTTCTTTTGAAGATGCTCTATCTAAAAATCAGATGGACAATCTTGAACAAAAGCTTAAAGTTGCAAGAAACAAGGCCATAATATCTTCAGAACTCTCTCCCATGGCTGCGATTCGGTCAAGAAGAACTGGAAAGCCTGCTGTTGACTGGAAGGATGAAAATAATGCACCAAGGGACAGGGCAAGTAAAAACAAACAAAATGCAGGCCAAATAGATGCACCACATATGTTGATGGAAAAAAGTATAAAAACCCCTGCTAAAGATGAACATAACCGGTATCCATTTAACATTTCAGATATTTTAGCAGACGGATCCGAGACCGGATGGCTTGCAGTAATTCATGCGGATGGCAATGGGCTTGGAAAAATAATTCAGGGAATGTCTGAAAAATTACAAAAACAAGGAGGAGACATAAAAAAAGCCTATGGCCTTTTTTCAAAAGCCATTGATCGATCGACTGAAAACGCTGTTAAACATGCCGTTGAGACAATTATTATTCCTGAATTTAAATGCGGCAGGAATGAAAAATACCCTTTTCGCCCGGTTGTTATTGGCGGTGATGATCTGACTATTATTATTCGTGCAGACCTTGCATTTGATTTTACAGTAGAATTTTTAAAAAATTTCCAGAATGAAACAAAATCAAATCTGAAAGAAATCGTAAGTGAGTTTAAACTAAAAGATTTTAAAAATGGTTTGACCGCATGCGCAGGCATCGCCTATATGAAAGCTTCTTACCCTTTTCACTACACGGCTAACCTTGCCGAAGAATTGTGTGGAGATGCAAAAAAACGCTCAAAAGAATTAAACATCGCCACTATACCCGCATCCATTGCCTTTCATAAAATACAGGACAGTTTTGTTGATTCCTACGCTGACATCATCGAAAGAGAACTCACGCCGTCAAAAAATATAAGTTTTAAATATGGACCCTATTTTATTGATGAGTCCCATGAACCTTGTGTTGACATGTTGAGAAAGAGTGTACAGGTCATCCTTGAACCAGAGGCTCCCAAGTCGGGCATAAGAAAATGGTTAACTTGTCTTCATGAGGATACAAGTGATGCAAAGATGTGGATGGATCGTATAATCGAAATCTGTGGGGATAAATACATCAAGACATTGGAGCTTGAAAAGGAAGCAGAACATATGGAGAACAATAATTTAACCCAAACAGGCCTTTACGATGTATTGAGCCTTGCGGCAATAACAGACCAGGAGGGATAAAATGCCCGATATTATATATAAAATAGATTTTTTTTCAGACTGGCATTGTGGTAGTGGGCTTGCAGCAGGAGCAGATGTGGATCAGCTTGTGATAAAAAATAAGAATTTTCCTTTTATACCGGGAAAAACCTTAAAGGGGCTTTTAAAAGATGCTGCAGTTACACTGAAAGAAGTAAATGCAGTTACAGACTCATTCATTAAAGATATATTTGGATTTGCAGCCTCTTCAGGGGGTAAATCAATAAGTTCACACAATTCTTCAAAGGCTCTGGCTAATTTTTCAAACGCCGAAATAACTGAAAATATCAAAAAAGCAATCAAGGATAAAACAAAATTTCTTTATCGAAGGATCTCTACCACTGCAATCAAAAGCGATGGACTTGCAAAAGAGCACAGCCTTAGACGTTATGAGGTGGTTATACCGGTTACTCTTTTTGCAAAGATAAGCAATGTGGATGCAATTCATATAAAACATCTCGAAAACTGTATGAAGATGGTTAAAAGACTGGGAACAGGCAGAACCAGGGGTCTTGGAAGATGTGATATTTCAATTGTGAAGGAGGTCGCTGATGAAACGGTTAATCTTTAAATGTACTTTTCTTCAGGATGTTATTCTGACCGCACATTCAGTGTCGGAAGGTATTCCAGATACACTTGATTTCATACCAGGTTCCAATTTTCTTGGCATAGTAGCTGGATCTTACCGAGAATTTGAAGAAAACGGCACTGCATATGATATTTTTCACTCAGGCAAGGTACGTTTTGGAGATGCACATCTTGCTTTAAAAAATCAAAAAAGTTTTAAAGCACCTTTAAGCTGGTTTATAGCTAAAGGAGATTCTATCGAAAGTCCTAAATGGGTTCATCATGGTTTGACTCAAACCTTAAGAGATGAATTTGTAAGAAGCTATCGGCAGCTTAAACAAGTTAGAAATGGATGGATCACACCTGATTGTAAACATTTAAACGTCAATACAAACTTTGCCATCAAATCAGCCTATGACAGGAATGAAAGAAAAAGTAAGGACGGTCAAATGTACGGCTATAAATCATTGTCAGCAGGATCTGAATGGATATTTTATGTTGACATGGACAACTCATTGGACTGTGAATCAATCGTCAATAAACTGACCGGTAAAAAACATATTGGACGAAGTCGTTCCGCCCAGTATGGAAGCGTTGAAATCCGACCACTAAATAAAAGTCATTTGTCCCTATCAACAGAAAAATTATTCAACAATCAATGTTTAATTATTTATGCCGAAAGCAGGCTGGCATTTTTCAATCAATATGGCCAAATGACCCTACAACCTGAGCCAGAAGCCTTCAATCTTTCAGAAGACTGGCAAATAATCTGGGATCTATGCCAAGTCAACAACCAAATTTTCGCTCCTTTCAACGGCAAGAACAAAAATTACGAGGCTGATAGGGTCTGTTTTGAAAAGGGATCAGTTTTTGTTTTCAAAAATAATGGAAACGCCCAATTTGATATCAAAAAAATTGAATCTGGTCTTGGGGGCTATCTTAATGAAGGCTTTGGCCAAGTTATTGTGAACCCAAATTTTTTAGCAACAAACGAAAAAGCAGAAAGTGTTTTTAAGATCAATACATCTGAAAAAGAATACGAACATAGCAGATCAATTGTTGACAAAGATAGCAGTGACGAAGCTCTTCTTTCCTGGATTTCCAATGAATCTGAGATTCAAAACAATGAAAAAAAAACTTATCGCGACGTTGCAAGATTCGCTGGTAAATATAAGAATAAATTTAACAAAATTTCCCCAAGTCAGTGGGGGCAGATAAGAGCAATCGCAACAGAAGAAGACACCTTTGATGATATGATGAACTCATTATTCTTGACAATACAAAAGGACAATGACGGCAAGGTGCGTTCGCAAGATAGGTCAAAAGCAGGTTTTCTGGAACATGGTAAAATGGCCTCAAAATGGAAAAAAGGGAAGGATACCCTCAAATCAGAGCTGGAAAATCACAGGAAGTATGGTACGGAATATGCCGTTCGCCTGGCGACTCAGATGCAGAAGATTTCAAAAAAAGGAGCTGTGAAATGAGTGATTTTAATTTCCGATACTGTGCAAGTTTTTTGGTGGAAGCAGCAACTGCCTTAAAAATTGGAACAGGTGAAACCGGTCTGAATATTGACGAACTTGCAGCCACTGATGCCAACGGGCTCCCGGTAATTCCCGGAACAGCTATTTGCGGTGTATTAAGGCATACATTTGAAGCGAAAATGGCAAAGGAATTCTTTGGTTACCAGGCAGGCAAAAACGGCAAAGGATCAAGGTTGATTTTTTCCGGTGCCCGATTTGTTGGGAAAAAGGGAAAAGTCATTGATGGATTATGCCCGGTTGACTACTCAGATCTATTTTATTCAAAATTCAAAAAAATGGCAATTCGCGATCATTGTAGAATTAACCATCGAGCAGTCGCAGATATTGATCAGCACGGAAAATTTGATTCACAGGTCGTTTTTAAAGGGTGCCGGTTTGTTTTTGATGTGGAACTTATTGGAAATGAAATGGATGATTGTTTCTGGAAAACCCTTCTATCCACTTTAAACTCGGAACTTTTCAGAATCGGAGGAGGTACAAGAAAAGGTTTTGGTGAGTTAAAAGTGGTCTCCATGGAAGAACAAACCTACTCCCTCGAAGTTGAGGAAGAGTTACAGGCCTATCTTGATAAATCATCTAAACTGACTATCCCAATCGGTGAGAACGTCCCTGAATTAGAACCTGAAAACTTTTTTTTATATGAACTAAAACTGCTCCCCGATGATTTTTTCATATTTTCATCCGGCTATGGTGATATGGACGTTGATTCTATCGGGAAAAAAGAATCCTTTATAGAATGGAACAATGGAAAGCCTTCTTTTTCGTCAGAAAAAATAATAGTCCCTGCGACCTCTGTCAAAGGTGTAATTTCCCATAGAACGGCATTTCATTATAATCGTCTGGCCGGTAATTACGCTAATAGGGTGGATACACCGGAAGATTATATAAATGAAAAAAATTTGGCAGTCAAAGCCCTATTTGGTTTTGCAAAAGATTCAGACCGGGGAGAGGATCACGGACAAAGGGGGAAGGTACTTTTCAGTGATTGCTTTATGGAAAACACCGAGGAAAAAATTTTTAATCATGTAGCTGTGGATCGTTTTACCGGTGGGGCGTTGGATGGTGCTCTTTTTGATGAAAAAGTTGTGCATGGTAAAAATGAAATAACGCTGAAAATAGTTGTTGAAAATGAAGCATTTAATGGCGATCCCAAGATAAAAGAGGCTTTTGAATTGGCTTTAAAAGATATCACAACCGGAATGCTGCCCCTGGGCGGAAGCACAATGAGAGGCCATGGATGCTTTAACGGCAAGCTAATAAAAAACGGTGAGGAGATATAAAATGAGTTGGCATCAGATATTAAAATACATTTCCGATATTCCTGAAGGTAAATATGAAGGATACATGTGGATTTCTAACGAAAACAAGCCGTGCCGTATTACAGGACCAACAGAATTAGCGCCCTATCACGACAATGGCACACCCTGTGCTCCCTTTATAATGGAAGCTCATTTTTACAGCAAGGCTGAAGATCTCAGCATCTCTATTCGTCATGTTTCCGGAAAGTACATTGTCAATCGCTTTTTTCTGAAAGATTTTGAAACACAGGAGCATAATTTGGTTTTAAAAAAATTTATTGCGCATAAAAACCTGGGAAAAGATCTGTATTTCAAAGAAATATGGCGTCCTGAAAAAGATGAAAACTGCGAGGGCATGGAAATGTTAAAAAAACAAGCTGTTGTTTTTGCTGGTTTTAAAATGGAGGTAAAATAATGGTTCTTAAAGCACCTTACAATTTTGTGCCGTTAAATTCCAAAGTGGTTTCCCCTATGTGGGAGGCAGACGTTAACCATGATTTGCCTTTTTCAGATGGAGAATCAGGAATTATAGCCCTTAATGTTACAGCAGCATCACCTGTTTTTATCCGAAATGCCCATACAAAAGATGAAATTACAGCCGATTTTTCCAATTTTAAAAATAAATTTTTTATCCCTGGTACAAGCATAAAAGGAACTATCAAGAATATTCTGGAAATAATCTCTTTTTCAGCGATGTCCCCAGTAAATAACGATAAATATTCATTCAGGGATCTTTCCAGCTCACATGGCGCTTATTTAAAGGCATTCAGAGAAATAAAACCTGAGTGCGGATGGCTTTCAAAAGATGAAAATGGTGACTGGACAATTGAAAGCTGCGGAGAACCGGGTAGAATTTCCCACAAAGAACTGGATGAAAAATTAGAGACAGGTTTCAGTCAAAGATTTCAAAAAGCACTCAAAACTGACCATGATAAAACGGCCAGATATAAATACGAACTGTTTGAAAACAAGAAAAGGTCAATGAACTTTTCCGACGAGATTGATTCATGCCAGAGAAGGATAGGTGCGATTGACGAATCCGGGCCTTTACAAGGTACAATTGTATTTACCGGTCAGCCGGGACCAAGAAATGAAAAGAGAACACCTCCCACAGGCAAGCATCTTGAATTTGTATTTTTTAACATAAATGCCAAACCCCAAAAACTGGACACCCAGGTAAAAAAAGATTTTTTATTTGCCTATTTTGACGGTGAAGAGGGTAAGGAATCAGAAGACTGGGCCTATTGGAAAACAAAACTTGACTTAAACGAAAAGATCCCAATTTTTTTTCGAAAAAAAGAGAAGGTCATTATCGATATGGGCCTTTCGTATCTTTACAAATTGCCCTATAAGAAGAGAATAGTTGACTGTCTTCCAGATAGTCATAAAAAAGAAATCCCTGGAGTGGCAGACACCATTTTAGGACATATAAAAGGGAAAAACCCTCTCAAGGGAAGGGTTCAATTTTCACACGCCTTTGCCGTTGGCGACCCTGATGTTTTATACGAAAAGCGAGAAGTACTGGCAGGCCCCAAGGCTTCATATTTACCCACATACTTAACACATGAAAATAATGCGAAATACACCGATTACAACGATAACGGAGCACAAATAAAAGGATGGAAACGTTACCCGGTTCACCTGGGCAACACAGTCCTCCAGAACCGACCGGAAAATGTATCTGGCAGAGTATTCACCTCATTCATTCCCTTGGCAGCAGGAACGCAATTTTTACTCAAAGTCCGTATACATAATTTGAGAAAAATTGAAATCGGCGCTCTTTTATCGGCCATTACCTTTCACAATACAAATAACTGCTATCACTCGCTTGGCATGGGAAAACCTCTGGGATATGGAAAGATAAGTGTTTCAATTGCAAATATGGATAACCTGAAATATTCTCTGGAAGAATACCTAAAGGCATTTGAATGGTATATGGAACTTGAAACAGGTAATAACGAATCATGGCACGATAGCCCTCTGATCAGAGAATTACTGACCATGGCCTCGGAACAATCAAATCAGGAAGGTATGCCCCTTAGCTATATGAGCCTCGAAGAGCATAAACGGGCAAAACAGAACAAGGAAAGGTTATCAAACTATTCCGAATTTGAAGGGGTGGCACCAATATCTCCCGTTTCCTTTCTGAGTGATGAGGATAAAATCGTTATCAATAAAGAAAGAAAAAAAAAATTAATAGAAAAAAACAACCATGAGCATATTGAAAAACTTCAACTGGGTCAACCAATAGGTGATCAGCGTGAACTCAATACATGGATATCCAATGGAAAGAATCTGAAAGTAGCTAAAATACTTGAAACAAAAGTAAAAAAACAAAAAAGTAATAAGCAATTCACAAATATTTACAAGACCCTGGCAGAATTTCTGGATATTGATTTAATAGCTGGAAAAGTTCAGAAAAAAACAGAAGGGAAATCCAACCAGTCCAGTTCAAACAGCACACCGGGTGATATAAAAGAAAAAGCAAGAAAATTTCTGGCAGGTGATTTGGATAGTTTCTCGGGAAATGATCTGAAAAAATTAAAGAGAATGGATAAGAAGTTGGCCAGAAAAATATCTGACAGGATCAGATCAAGGGATAAAGAGTAAAAAAAGCGGGCAGGTGTTAAATCAGCCCCCCTGAAGTTTCTCTCTGACTACTAACGGACTATGTGGGAATGGCTGCAAGGAAACGAGCTGAGGACAAGGCCAAACGAGTGGCGGAAAAACAGGCATTTGCAAAGGAGAAGAAGGAAAATAAAAAGAAAGAAGCCCTGGAGAAGGCACAGACTGGTAGTGAGAAAAATGTTTAAGAAAAAAATCCCAATAGCTTGAGTGCCGTTGGGATTTTTTTTGATTTGTCAGGAGCGGGTTACCACAGACCCTACTCTGATAGGAACTGCTTTCTCATCCGAGTTGACGTAATATGGCCCACATGGATCAGAAATATGAACTCACCTAAATCGGACTCTTGAGCCTTGTTTCGTATGTAAAATTGCGGCAGAGCAGCAATGTAGTCCCAGCGAAATTGCGTAAAGCCCGAACAAGCCACAATGTGAAACAATGAGTCTTAATAACCTTCATAAGCTCATCCGAAACGTCTTAATCACCTTCATAAGCGGTGCCCTACTCAAACTGGGGAAGTTGTTCTTATTACCATCGACAGTGAGATGTCTTAATCACCTTCATAAGCGGTGCCCTACTCAAACCTGGAAGCTTTCTCTCAGAGATACTTGTAAAAATGTCTTAATCACCTTCATAAGCGGTGCCCTACTCAAACAAAAATACAGTCTCCGCAAAGGCGAAAACGAATCCGGTCTTAATCACCTTCATAAGCGGTGCCCTACTCAAACTTACTTCAAATGGGTGGAAGAGTAAATGGACGGAAGTCTTAATCACCTTCATAAGCGGTGCCCTACTCAAACCTTTTCAATGTGGGTAAAGCCACTCCTTTAGGGTCTTAATCACCTTCATAAGCGGTGCCCTACTCAAACTTGGCTGAGCTTCTTCGAAGGACCACAATCCGCTCGTCTTAATCACCTTCATAAGCGGTGCCCTACTCAAACATTGGATTATGCTGATGTATTGAACTGTTTGGATGGTCTTAATCACCTTCATAAGCGGTGCCCTACTCAAACTGGAAAGGTGCTTTGATTGTCGTTTTGTGCTGGGGTCTTAATCACCTTCATAAGCGTTGCCCTACTCAAACAAAGCAACATACAATATTGAAGTTGTTACGCCAGTCTTAATCACCTTCATAAGCGGTGCCCTACTCAAACAGTTGAAGTTGTAAGAAGTCGTGATCCTAAAGTCCGTCTTAATCACCTTCATAAGCGGTGCCCTACTCAAACCAAACGAATTCATCGACCTGTCGGGCTTTACCTGGGGTCTTAATCACCTTCATAAGCGGTGCCCTACTCAAACGCACAAATTCTCTGTCCCAACCTGGGACAGAGGTCTTAATCACCTTCATAAGCGGTGCCCTACTCAAACCGAAGAATACGGCAACGAAGATGACGGGTAGGGAGGTCTTAATCACCTTCATAAGCGGTGCCCTACTCAAACCTAAAGCTGAAGTTGGATGGGCTAAGGCGGCAATCAGTCTTAATCACCTTCATAAGCGGTGCCCTACTCAAACAGCCGAAGAAAAGGCAGTGTTCAACATCGAGGTCTTAATCACCTTCATAAGCGGTGCCCTACTCAAACGCCCTGAAGAATTGGAACGGGACCGCCGGTTATGTCTTAATCACCTTCATAAGCGGTGCCCTACTCAAACGAAATTCATCAGGCAGTTTCTGATATTTCCAAGTTGGTCTTAATCACCTTCATAAGCGGTGCCCTACTCAAACTAGTGTTAACACCAGAATGTTAGGGTTATCATTGTCTTAATCACCTTCATAAGCGGTGCCCTACTCAAACAGTACCAAATCTTTGTCCCACTCCAGGGGCGTATGTCTTAATCACCTTCATAAGCGGTGCCCTACTCAAACGATAAAACCCGATAGATTGGTTTCTCCTCAAGTGTCTTAATCACCTTCATAAGCGGTGCCCTACTCAAACTTTCTTCTAGGGTAGGGGCTTCAAGGCGAAATTGGTCTTAATCACCTTCATAAGCGGTGCCCTACTCAAACAACAACCCGCAGTTCCATCAGTGAAACAAAGCTCAGTCTTAATCACCTTCATAAGCGGTGCCCTACTCAAACCTACTTCCGGTGGGTTTGGAACGGAAGGTCCTAAGTCTTAATCACCTTCATAAGCGGTGCCCTACTCAAACGTTCCTTATTCGGGTTTCGGTTTGATTTGGAAAGTCTTAATCACCTTCATAAGCGGTGCCCTACTCAAACTTGCAGAAAGTATTCTCTATTGGTCACAGCATGCAATGAGTCTTAATCACCTTCATAAGCGGTGCCCTACTCAAACGCTTTCTCCAAGGTGAAAGCAGACCACCCTTAGTCTTAATCACCTTCATAAGCGGTGCCCTACTCAAACAGAGGAGGTCTCACCTTCCATTGTCAGGGAAGGTACTGGGATAGTAGTCTTAATCACCTTCATAAGCGGTGCCCTACTCAAACCAAGCGACTTTGTCGCATATGACATTCCGTCATTGTCTTAATCACCTTCATAAGCGGTGCCCTACTCAAACTTGTTGGCGTAGTTTGTGCGAGCGGTCCAAGTGGTCTTAATCACCTTCATAAGCGGTGCCCTACTCAAACTTGTTGGCGTAGTTTGTGCGAGCGGTCCAAGTGGTCTTAATCACCTTCATAAGCGGTGCCCTACTCAAACCGGCAAAGGCGGTTCAGGTTTGCACCTGACCGCTGACGTCTTAATCACCTTCATAAGCGGTGCCCTACTCAAACGGAAGGGGCAGTTTGCTCGTTGGCAGAGGATTCACCAGTCTTAATCACCTTCATAAGCGGTGCCCTACTCAAACACACCGTTTGTTTGCTGACCGTGAGGGAATCGTAACAGTCTTAATCACCTTCATAAGCGGTGCCCTACTCAAACAGTTGTAGACATGGTTAATTGGGTTGGTTTTGTTGAGTCTTAATCACCTTCATAAGCGGTGCCCTACTCAAACAAACGCAAAAACGAAGAAATATAAACCAACCCAAGTCTTAATCACCTTCATAAGCGGTGCCCTACTCAAACTTTAAAGGAAAACGGCCTTGGGAAAGGCATGGGTTTTAGTCTTAATCACCTTCATAAGCGGTGCCCTACTCAAACCGAGGAGACCGCCCGTTTTTGCGGGTGGATCAAGGCGGCGTCCGTCTTAATCACCTTCATAAGCGGTGCCCTACTCAAACAAAGAATCCGGGAGATGTGTTGAGCACTAGCCTTGTGTCTTAATCACCTTCATAAGCGGTGCCCTACTCAAACCCAACTTGATTCATAACCGTGTTACTGATGTGCGTCTTAATCACCTTCATAAGCGGTGCCCTACTCAAACCAGGGAGATCATCTTCATTGTGAAAGTTGATCCAGGTCTTAATCACCTTCATAAGCGGTGCCCTACTCAAACCAATCGGAAGCCGCCTATGTAAGTTGTAAGGTGCGTCTTAATCACCTTCATAAGCGGTGCCCTACTCAAACATCCGTCACCTGGCAGTGTTGCTTGTTTCTTGATGTCTTAATCACCTTCATAAGCGGTGCCCTACTCAAACAATACGGACCTGGCTTCACAGTCGGAGATAATTTCTGTCTTAATCACCTTCATAAGCGGTGCCCTACTCAAACAAGCAGGATAGTGGTTCGGGTTGGCGATATTCGTCTTAATCACCTTCATAAGCGGTGCCCTACTCAAACGCTTCCAGAACAACAGATCCGCCGACAACAACAGGTCTTAATCACCTTCATAAGCGGTGCCCTACTCAAACAAAATCCTTTCAGAAATGGTATTCCGCATATTAGTCTTAATCACCTTCATAAGCGGTGCCCTACTCAAACGCAGGCTTTTATCGGGACAATGTGTCCCGAAAGGTTGTCTTAATCACCTTCATAAGCGGTGCCCTACTCAAACATTACCTGGTGATTGGAATGAGGCCTAAAGCATGTCTTAATCACCTTCATAAGCGGTGCCCTACTCAAACTGTGCTCTTCCTATTGCTATTATTTTGCAGTATGTCTTAATCACCTTCATAAGCGGTGCCCTACTCAAACAACCTGGAAGGAGGCAGAGGGAGACCTCTGCAAAATTGTCTTAATCACCTTCATAAGCGGTGCCCTACTCAAACAGATTCAGTCATCGCATACCGTGAGATACAGTGTCTTAATCACCTTCATAAGCGGTGCCCTACTCAAACACTCAGAAGTCCTTAACCGTTTGTCTGCCCTCAGTCTTAATCACCTTCATAAGCGGTGCCCTACTCAAACTTTCAAATTTCTTCTAGGGTAGGGGCTTCAAGGTGTCTTAATCACCTTCATAAGCGGTGCCCTACTCAAACTTCGGTAATCATTGACGCAAACGAATTATGAAGTCTTAATCACCTTCATAAGCGGTGCCCTACTCAAACATACCATCGTCATTGCAAAGAACTTTTGGACGATAGTCTTAATCACCTTCATAAGCGGTGCCCTACTCAAACAAGCGCTCACACTCAGCATCGCATTACTGACAATTGTCTTAATCACCTTCATAAGCGGTGCCCTACTCAAACGGCTGGTTCAGAGAGGGTTTGTTTTCTCCTCTGACGGTCTTAATCACCTTCATAAGCGGTGCCCTACTCAAACTGAGGCTGGCCGAAGTGATGGTCAGAGACATTGTGATGTCTTAATCACCTTCATAAGCGGTGCCCTACTCAAACGATTCAGGTATCATTTATTGTTTCTGTGACAGGTCTTAATCACCTTCATAAGCGGTGCCCTACTCAAACTTGAAGGGAAGGTGGGCTATTGGGTAGTTGTTTGTCTTAATCACCTTCATAAGCGGTGCCCTACTCAAACATAAATATTCTTGTAAGGATGAAGACGTGATTGTCTTAATCACCTTCATAAGCGGTGCCCTACTCAAACACGGTAAAGTGAAAGACCAGTTCAGGTCATTTAGTCTTAATCACCTTCATAAGCGGTGCCCTACTCAAACAAATACTGTTTATCTGGATGGAGCTTGTCGAGGTCCGTCTTAATCACCTTCATAAGCGGTGCCCTACTCAAACTGGAGGTGTTGAGATGAGGGTCTATTCTTCGGATGTCTTAATCACCTTCATAAGCGGTGCCCTACTCAAACCAGAGGGTTCTGAAGGTAGTGGCAAAGAACATCGCGTCTTAATCACCTTCATAAGCGGTGCCCTACTCAAACGCCAGACCAAACACGGCATCAATGCTGTGCAAGGTGTCTTAATCACCTTCATAAGCGGTGCCCTACTCAAACAGTTCATGGGTCGTCTAATGGGCTTGTAGTTAATTGGTCTTAATCACCTTCATAAGCGGTGCCCTACTCAAACATTTCAACTTTTTATTATTTGTCATAGGCTGTTAATGTCTTAATCACCTTCATAAGCGGTGCCCTACTCAAACACGAGAGTTTTGCAGGTAGTGGCAAAGAACATCCGCCGTCTTAATCACCTTCATAAGCGGTGCCCTACTCAAACACAGGAGGCAACTGAGCAATCGGAAGCCGCCTATGGTCTTAATCACCTTCATAAGCGGTGCCCTACTCAAACCTATCCTGGCTCCTCATAGCATTTAGCACATTTCAGTCTTAATCACCTTCATAAGCGGTGCCCTACTCAAACCCCGGTTTACTGGGTGGATTCGGGCGGCGGCCGATTTGTCTTAATCACCTTCATAAGCGGTGCCCTACTCAAACGGAAGGAAGGGCCTTCGTTACGAAGGTCCAAGGAGGTCTTAATCACCTTCATAAGCGGTGCCCTACTCAAACAAGAAGGAAATTGCGGATGGAATCGAGCCCGCTGGGGTCTTAATCACCTTCATAAGCGGTGCCCTACTCAAACAAATGGACTGGACGCCATCGCTGGCGTTGCCATCGTCTTAATCACCTTCATAAGCGGTGCCCTACTCAAACATTGCTGAGGAAGGCTGGATTGCGCCATAATCGTCTTAATCACCTTCATAAGCGGTGCCCTACTCAAACAAAGAGACATTTAGTGATGAGAAACTGACCCGAGTCTTAATCACCTTCATAAGCGGTGCCCTACTCAAACGAAATAAAATCACATGCTGGTCAAGATTCACAGTCTTAATCACCTTCATAAGCGGTGCCCTACTCAAACCAAAATCCGGCATTTTGATTAATGCCCGGGTCGTCTTAATCACCTTCATAAGCGGTGCCCTACTCAAACTGACGGAATGACAGTATTGGCCAAGGAGTATGGTATGTCTTAATCACCTTCATAAGCGGTGCCCTACTCAAACAAGTTATCCAGTTCGATTAATACATGAAGCGGGTCTTAATCACCTTCATAAGCGGTGCCCTACTCAAACTCAGCAGTAGCTCTTTTACGTTCAGTTTCTAAATGTCTTAATCACCTTCATAAGCGGTGCCCTACTCAAACTGAACACTGAAAGTTTTAGTGACGAGAAATTGACCAGTCTTAATCACCTTCATAAGCGGTGCCCTACTCAAACAATCAATTGAATTGTAGTATTGTCGGTGGACTTAGGTCTTAATCACCTTCATAAGCGGTGCCCTACTCAAACTGCTAGACATTTTAGCATGGTATGTTGATTCCCAGGTCTTAATCACCTTCATAAGCGGTGCCCTACTCAAACATTTGTTGATTCTTGTATCGATCTTGTTTCCAAGTCTTAATCACCTTCATAAGCGGTGCCCTACTCAAACAATTATCATCAAGTGTTTGGGTCTGCTGCCCCAAGTCTTAATCACCTTCATAAGCGGTGCCCTACTCAAACCCGGGTTTTGAACGAGTGCCACCCGCTGAAAGTCTTAATCACCTTCATAAGCGGTGCCCTACTCAAACAAATGGAAGATCTGGTGCTGCGTCTTTGACCAATGTCTTAATCACCTTCATAAGCGGTGCCCTACTCAAACAACCGATGGTGAATATCATATGGATACATCGGTTAGTCGTCTTAATCACCTTCATAAGCGGTGCCCTACTCAAACCTCTTTGTGGCAGCTACCCAATCACAGAACATTGTCTTAATCACCTTCATAAGCGGTGCCCTACTCAAACTGGTAGAACTCCACGTAATACACGAGCTAATGTGGTCTTAATCACCTTCATAAGCGGTGCCCTACTCAAACAATATGAGTTGCATTAATTGATTCAGCATAACCAGGTCTTAATCACCTTCATAAGCGGTGCCCTACTCAAACGGTGGGATTCACCACTTCACCCCAGTACGGGTTGTCTTAATCACCTTCATAAGCGGTGCCCTACTCAAACTTGGCATTTTCAGGGATTTGGACCACCTTTAATTACGTCTTAATCACCTTCATAAGCGGTGCCCTACTCAAACTAACGCAAGATACTTCAAAGTAGTGTTAGGTAAGTCTTAATCACCTTCATAAGCGGTGCCCTACTCAAACCGCAGTCAAGGTGAGCACCGTCATGAAGCGAAAGGTCTTAATCACCTTCATAAGCGGTGCCCTACTCAAACTGGAGGAGAAGTCCTTCCACGGATTCTTTGGGGAAGTCTTAATCACCTTCATAAGCGGTGCCCTACTCAAACTTCTTCTTTATGTTCAAAGATGGAAAGTGTTCGACGTCTTAATCACCTTCATAAGCGGTGCCCTACTCAAACGCCCATAGTTGGGACAATCGTTCTTCTGTGGAGGCTGTCTTAATCACCTTCATAAGCGGTGCCCTACTCAAACTCGGGTGGTCGGCAAGAAGATCACGGGGGGCTTTTGTCTTAATCACCTTCATAAGCGGTGCCCTACTCAAACTTCCAGGGCACCTTTGGAGAGGATTCCGTAGTTCGTCTTAATCACCTTCATAAGCGGTGCCCTACTCAAACAAGGTCTCTTTCAAAGGGGCCGAGATTGGGCAAATGTCTTAATCACCTTCATAAGCGGTGCCCTACTCAAACAAAATTTCTGGGCCAATATGGCTCAGGAATAAAAGTCTTAATCACCTTCATAAGCGGTGCCCTACTCAAACTGAACTGGGTGGGATGCACCACTTCAGCCCCAAAAGTCTTAATCACCTTCATAAGCGGTGCCCTACTCAAACGCAAAACCGTGGTTGATATACATACTCAGTATATTCGTCTTAATCACCTTCATAAGCGGTGCCCTACTCAAACTGGACAGTCTTATACGAATGTAAATTTGTCCGAGTCTTAATCACCTTCATAAGCGGTGCCCTACTCAAACTTGACTAATCGCCTTTTCGGATAAATTTCGGATTGTCTTAATCACCTTCATAAGCGGTGCCCTACTCAAACTGTCAGAAATTATGATTAACCGGATCGCTCCTGGGAGGTCTTAATCACCTTCATAAGCGGTGCCCTACTCAAACGCGGTGATTGAGATTGAGGAAGATGTTTGGGTTGTCTTAATCACCTTCATAAGCGGTGCCCTACTCAAACTCCAGCGGTGATGATCGTTGGAGGAGTGTTGTCCGTCTTAATCACCTTCATAAGCGGTGCCCTACTCAAACACGTCAGAGAAGCGGCTTCGCTGGAAGTGGTTCGTCTTAATCACCTTCATAAGCGGTGCCCTACTCAAACTTTAAGCGCCGAGTTTAAGAGGCGCTATGATGTCTTAATCACCTTCATAAGCGGTGCCCTACTCAAACAGGCTGCAGCTACAAAAGATAGCGAAGTTAGCAGTCTTAATCACCTTCATAAGCGGTGCCCTACTCAAACTCGTGCTCAAATACGAAACCAAACAGGCATTAAGTCTTAATCACCTTCATAAGCGGTGCCCTACTCAAACAGCACCCCTGAAATATTTCATATTATTACAGGGTGTTAGAAAGGGTTTTTTTGCCTCGCCAAATTTACAAAAACTTAGCATTTTTTTGACTCATTTGAAACGTTGTAATTTTTCCCATTTTTCCCCACTTCAATACCTGACTCAGCCTCTATATAAACTTTTTAAAAAGCTATCATAGAGCAATTATTTTTTCAATCTTTTTTATACAATAGGGGTATTCTGTTTAAATTTCCGGGCAAGGTAAAAAACTCAAGGTATTAAAAATAAATTATTGCCAAATTTTTTTTCTATCAATAAGATGGCTTCTTATGACTACAGCAAACCTCACTGAAACACGGACCTCAGAGCCCTCGGCGTGCGGAGTACCTTGGGATGACTATATATTCCAATGTAACGTAGCCACCAATTTTGCTGTGGCTCAGGCTAATCAACTGGGCTTACAAGTTGCCTTGTAAGCCCCTGAGTCTTTAGCTCAGGGGCTTGTTGACGCGGCTTGCGTTTTTCTATGGCTGATGTGCGGTATGCCGATTGTAAATAATTTTTCACGGCTAATTCGGACTTCAATTTTTTTGTGATAATTTAATATTTCCATTTGCTGGGTTTGATTAAATTTTGATTTTTTTTTAAAGAATATTTCCTGATTTGACGAACCTCTCAGACCCGAAGGTTCATTTAACGTTTCAATGTATTTTCCGCCAATAAAAGCATCTGCTTTATCCATCAAAATGAGACGATCTTCTCTCCCTTCTTCAATTAGTTCATTTTGGGTATACCCTGAAAAAAGTATAATATTCCAGTCTGGTCTTTTGGTTTCCAACAATTCCAGTAAAGAGTTAAGGGCTGAAGCCTGAAGCATCGGCTCACCACCGCTGATTGAGACTCCAGCGGTGGTGAGCCCTGTCTTGTCAAGAATTAGTTCTGCAGTTTCTTTTACAGTGTGTACGATCGCTGGCACCAGGGGCTGCCATTCCGTTGCAAGGCAGCCCCTGCACCTGAAGTTACACCCCTGGACCCAGAGTGCCGCCCTACACCCGGGCCCAAGAGCTGTCACTTCAAATTCATAGTGGGCAATGTTAAGATGCTGTACTTTCACCATATCCCTTCCGCACCTTTTCAAGGTTAAATTTTTCTTTTGGGGCGTTTGTGGACCAATCCGTACCCGGTTTGCATTGATAATTCAGTGCCTCCTTGGGAATTTCATAAATTTCTGAAAGGACTTCACGAAAGGCATCCAATTTTTCTTTTCTCTCGGCTTCATTGCAGTTTTTATCCCTGAAATTTAGCTCCATGGTGTTGGATAATTTACCCCCCCCTTTTTTGGGGGAAAGTATAATGCTGATGTCCTCTCCATTGACCCCTTTTAAAACGAGATGATTCGCTTTCCTATCATCTCCGTTCAATACGGCATTGTCAACGA
>Ga0075111_1000439_pt1 | contig 19517 bp, 15 predicted proteins | sample AntAceMetag02UKK_FD_69787 | JGI IMG/M metagenome (GOLD analysis project Ga0075111, IMG submission 69787) | Saline lake microbial communities from Ace Lake, Antarctica - Antarctic Ace Lake Metagenome 02UKK | ecosystem: Environmental > Aquatic > Non-marine Saline and Alkaline > Saline | place... | reverse complement strand
AATCTGTGTATGAAATTTGTTTATACCAGATGTGGTATTTTGGAAATATTCAAAAAGTCCGGACTGGTGAAAGAAACGCTCGGTAGTTTGTTGAATTTGACTCGTGACTATATATACCATCTATAGTCACGAGGAAAACTGCTAAAATCATACAAAAATTTTGCAATCCGCAACTTTTTAAGATAAGGTTCATTAAGATAGTTTTTGCAGATATAATTTGAATTGGAAAGAAGAGGAGGATTGACTATATGCATTTTCTTCATTCGTTTTTTATTTTATAACAGAATTTCACATGTATAAATTCGATTTGAAGTATATCATCCGTTTGTTTGCAGCAGCCATTATAATTGCGACAATAATCTCACCAGCTTTGTTGTCTGCCGGAGAATCGATAACCTGGGTAGAAGCAGATTTTCCTCCGGTCTGGATACTGGATGGTTCAGATAAAGGGAATGGCATACTGGATGGCCTTATTTCGATATACGAAAAAGAGTTGCCTGAATATGAACACCACCATGTCACAGCGAATATAACCCGGATACTTTCCATGATGAAAGATGGCGAGAATGTTTGCCATGCTGGAATTCTAAAATCACCGGACAGAGAAAATTTTATAAAATTTTCAATTGCAAACGGGATAACAACATCTCATAAAATTGTGGTAAAAAAGAGCAGAATAGATTCTCTGTTTGGCAATAATAAAAGCGTTTCCTTGATCGACCTGTTAAAGAATCAAAACCTGAAACTGGGTGTTAGTAAAAGCAATTCCTACGGAGTAATTATAGATAATATCTTAGAAACGTATAAAGGCAAAAATACAATTCTGTTCAGAAGTGGAAAAGATACTCACCTGGGTCTCCTTCGAATGTTAAACGAGGAACGAATTGATTATATGATTGGCTATCCCTGGGAAATTACCTATATTGCCAGCCAAACAGGCTTTCGTGATGAAATTGCGGTTGTTGATATTAGAGAACTCAAAGGCCAGCAATGGATTGTAACATACATTGGCTGCACAAAGAACGAATGGGGACGTCGGGTAATTGAAAATATGGATGCCGTTCTCCTGCGTGTCAGGACAAGAGAAGATTATCTTTCCCATTTATTCATGTGGCTCCCGGAAGATCTCAAACAAGAAGGTAAAAAAGCTTACGAAGAGCGTGTGTTAAGGGTTACAGAATGAAAGAAATGAAAACCTGGGCTTTTGTGGCCTTACTTTTTATTTGCTTAATTGAAGGGGATGCTTTGGGCATGGAATTAAAAAAATCAGTATATATAACCGGAATACAGAATGAGCAAACCCATGATATGGCAAAAGAAGTGATCCGGGAAGCCTATCAAGGAATTGGATATGATGTCCGGTTTGAATTTTTTCCAGGCCAAAGAACACTTGTTATGGCCAACTCCGGCGAATCTGATGGTGATATTGCCCGAATTGAGTTGACGGAGGAAAAATGGCCCAATCTGATAGTTGTCCCCACACCGATTTTTTGGTTTAAAGGCGTGGCATTTTCCAAGAATATCCATAAAAAAATAAATCAATGGAAAGATCTGGAAGGGCTTCGAATCGGAATCATCCGCGGTATTCGATACTCAGAAATCGGCACGCGGGGTTTATCCCCATTTTTTGCAGAAGACATGACTCACCTTTTCAAACTATTGGATCAGGATAGGATTCAGGTTGCCATAGCGGTTTTAAAAGCCGGACAAATGGAAATTTCCCGGAACTTCCAAAAAAGCGGCATACACATCATCAGTGAAGTATTATATTCAGGCCTGCTGTACCATTATGTTAATAAAAAAAATCAGGATCTTGTACCTGAATTGAATACTGTTTTACAGCGTATGGAAAAGCAGGGAAAAATTGAAAAAATTAGCAATCTTTATTTGCCTGTTGATATTAGCAGAAAGTCTACAGAAAAAGAGGCGCCAAATAAATTATGAATCTATTTAAACCAAACAGTATTCGGCACAGATTCACTTTTTCCCTGACAGCCATCATAACGCTGGTCATACTGTCATTTTCCATTGGGCTGGTTTTCTATAACAGCAGATCTCTTGAAAAAGACCTGAACAATCAGCTGGACAAACTGACGGCTTTTTCCAGGGAAAGCTTATCTGTGGCCCTGTGGCAGTACAATTATGATTATGTTGCAGAATATATTGACTCCCTGTTCTTATATGAAGATATGGTTTTTGCAAGTCTCCGGGTTAAAGACAAGGAAATCGGGGAAAAAGTCCGCCCTGAATTCAAAGAATCTTCATTTTCATTCTTCAAGACTTCAACAAAATTTATTTCTACTGAAACAAACATAACATATAAAGATGTGACCGTTGGCGTTTTGCAACTGGTATTATCCCGTGACCGAATCAAGCATCTTATCATTTTTACCAGTTCCCTGTCGATCTTGATATTGCTGCTGGTAATTCTGGCCGTTTTTGGAACAAATTTTTTCATTTCCGACAGGTACCTGTTCAAACCCTTGTCCAGACTGGAAAGGTCTGTAAAAGAAATTTCCTCCGGCAAATTAGACACAGCCATTGATGTGGACAGCAAAGATGAAATAGGACAACTGGCGCAATCCTTTGAACAGATGATGGCCAACCTCAAAAGAATAACAGCCTCCCGGGATGAATTAAATCATGAAATCATGGAACGAAAGCGGGCAGAGAAAAGACTTGAAGGGCTTAACCGGTTAAAGGAGAGCCTTCTGGGGTCTACCCCGCTTAACGAGAAATTGAAACAGATAACTGATGGTATCGTTGATATCCTGGATGCTGATTTTGCCCGTATCTGGCTTACCCGGAAGGGAGATCTGTGCAGCATGAACTGCATTCATGCAAACATCAGTGACGGACCCAATATCTGCCGGGATCGAAATCGATGTCTTCATCTTGTGGCCAGTTCTGGACGATACGCACAACTTGACGGCACCCATGGCAGAGTCCCGTTCGGCTGCTACAAGATCGGACAAATTGCATCTGCCGAGATACCTGGATTTCTAACCAATGATATCATACATGATCTGCGCATCCACAACCATGACTGGGCACAAAAACTAAATCTGGTGTCCTTTGCAGGGTACCGCCTTTTGTCGGGCCAGGGTGAAACTATGGGGGTCCTTGCCCTGTTCAGCAAGCAAGCCCTTTCGACCAAAGAGAACACCCTGCTGCAGACCATTGCGTCCATCGCATCCGAGGTGACACAGGTCAGTATATCCCAGGACATGCTGCGGGAAAGCGAAAAAAAATATAGGAATCTTTTTGAAAATGCCCAGATCGGTATGTTCAGATCCCGGGTAAGTGATTGGAAAATGGTAGATTCCAATCACAGGATGGCGCAGATATTTGGATATGACTCTGCTGAAGAATGCATTGCAAACTATGTTGCAAATGAGCATTATCTGTATCCGGAAAAAACAAAACAAGTTGTGGACCGGCTTCATAAACAGGGAGAAGTTTCAAATTTTGAGGTTCAGATCAGGATTAATGATGGTTCAATCAAATGGATTCAATTTTCAGGAAGGCTTTCTGAAAATACAGAATATTTTGAAGGGGTAGTCGCGGATATTACCGAACGAAAAAGGGCGGAAGATCAGGTAAAAGCGTCTTTAAAAGAGAAAGAGGTCCTTTTTAAAGAAATTCACCACCGGGTGAAAAACAACATGCAGATTATTCAAAGCCTTCTGAGCCTGCAATCCAATGAAATTAAAGAGGTTGAGTTCAAAAAGCCGCTCATGGATTCAAACAATCGGATCAAATCCATGGCACTCATCCATGAAATATTGTACCGGTCGGACAATATGGCATTGCTGGATATCAAAACCTATTTTAATGAAATTGTCCAGCACCTGTTTAAAATTTATAATGAACCGGGTGGTGATACCACCTTCAGCATTGATATTGAACCCATTGAAATGGGAATGGATTTAAGCATCGCCTGCGGTCTGATCATAAATGAACTGGTCAGCAATGCGTTAAAATACGCCTTTGTTTCCACGGTTAAAGGCAGGCTGTTCATATCGTTAAAAGCGATACAGACTGATGAGGCATTGCTGGTTATCCGGGATAATGGGAAAGGCCTTCCGGCTGATTTGGATCTTGTGACCAGCAACAGTCTTGGATTAAAAATCGTTAAAATACTTGTTAAGGGACAGTTGAAGGGAAATATGATTGCAAAAAATGAAAACGGCGCCATGTTTGAGATCCGTTTCCCCCTGACCACAGGATAACAAAAAGAGAGATGAGAATGGAAAAAACCAGAATTTTAATTGTCGAAGATAATCCCATTGTTGCTGAAGACCTTAAAGTCAAACTGAATCACTTGGGATATGATGTCACGGCAACGGCCTATTCAGGAGAGCAGGCAATTGAATCGGTGGAACACCAGAAGCCTGATATCGCCTTGATGGATATCCGGCTGGGTAGCGGCATGAATGGTATTGATACGGCTGCCAGGTTAAAAGAGAAGCACGGGGTTTCAGTGATTTATCTTACAGCCCATGCAGATGATGATACCATTTCCCAGGCAAAATTTACAGAACCCTATGGCTATATTATCAAGCCGTTTGATGATACGGAACTCAAATCAGTGATAGAGATTGCGGTTTACAAACAACAGGCAGACCGTAAATTAAGAGAAAGCAGGCAATGGTTTCAGACAACATTGAATAGCATCGGAGACGGCGTTATTGCCACAGATATGGCCGGCTGCATCACTTTTATGAATCCGGTTGCAGAAACACTTACAGGGTGGCCCCAGTCAGAGGCATTGGGAAAACAGTTGGATGTGGTATTTAACATTATGAACGAAGAGACTCGAAAGCCTTGTGAGAACCCTGCTTTAAAGGTTATTAAAACCGGCCGGATTATGGGCCTGGCAAATCATACCCTGCTGATATCCCGCGATGGTGTTGAAATACCGGTCAAAGACAGCGGTGCACCCATTATAGTGGACGGTAAACATAATTCAGGAGTTGTTCTGGTGTTCCAGGATGACTCAAAAGCAAGAAAAGCTGAAACAGCCTTAAGGCACAGCCAGAAGCTGGAATCCATTGGCACTCTGACAGGGGGGATTGCCCATGATTTTAATAATATCCTGGGTATTATTCTTGGAAACACGGAACTGGCCCTGGATGATGTTCCGGAATGGAACCCAGCACATTCCAATCTTGAAGAAATCAAGACAGCCAGTCTCAGGGCAAAAAATATTGTGAAGCAGCTTTTAAGTTTCAGTCGCAAAGTCGAACAGAAACTGCAACCCATAGAAATTGATCTGGTCATTAAAAATGCTCTCAAATTTTTAAGATCAACGATTCCAACCACTATTGACATTGAGCAGGATATTCAAATCACGAATGAAACTATTCTTGCAGACCCGAACCAAATCAACCAGGTCATGATGAATCTTTGCATCAACGCTTCCCATGCCATGGAAGAAACCGGGGGAACTCTTAAGGTAATTGTGGAAAAGGTCTTTCTGGACGATAATGCAGCCAAAACCTATCCTGGATTGAGCCCTGGTGAGCATATCAAGATAAGACTCAGCGATACAGGCCCTGGGATAGATCCTGACATCATAGACCGGATTTTTGACCCTTATTTTACCACTAAAGAGGTCGGTAAAGGTTCAGGCATGGGCCTTTCCGTGGTTCATGGTATCATTAAAAATCATAATGGTGCCATTACCGTTAACAGTAACCCCGGCAAAGGTACTACATTCAATATTTTATTCCCAAAGGCAACTGAAAAATCTAAGATGGAAAAGGAGACAACCAAGAAACCTCTTTGTGGTCATGAAGCTATCCTTTTTGTCGATGATGAAATATCCATTGCAACTATGATTAAAAGGATGCTTGAGCGTTTAGGCTATAAGGTTGAAACTAAAATGAACCCTGTTGAAGCATTGGATCTGTTTGAATCCAAACCGGATCATTTTGATCTGGTTATCACGGACATGACCATGCCCCAGATGACGGGTGTTAAATTATCTGAAAAACTAATGGAAATCCGCTCTGATATTCCTGTCATTATCTGCACGGGTCACAGCAGCATGATTGATGAAGAAAAGGCAAAACTTCTGAAAATAGCAGCCTATGTCATGAAACCGATTACTATGACAGAAATATCACAGACCATTCGAAAGGTATTGGACAAAAAATGAAAAAATTACTCCTGACTCTGGCTATGATCCTATTGTTGGTTTTTGATCTGAATGCAAAAGAGACAGTGACATGGCAGGTGGTTCACTGGCCACCTTATCAGATGCTTGATGGCCCTGACCAGGGCCAGGGATTGTTTGATGCGCTGTTGGATCTGTTCAAGGCAAACCTTCCCCAATATGAGCATAAAACCATCGAGATGAACTGGGCCCGTTTTTTCAGTGAACTCAAGGAAGGGAAAAAAATATGCAGTCTTTTCACCATTAAAACAGAAGAGAGGGAAGCGTTTATCGAATTCTCAAAACCAGTAGCCATTGGAACGCCCCTCAGAATCATGATGAGAGAATCCGGCATTGAGACCCTGGGCAGCCGCGACCCCATATCAATGGTGACTTTGTTGAAAGACACCCGGTTCAAAGGGGTTTTGATCGACAAACGCTCCTACTATCCTGTCATGGATAAAATTTTTGAGGAGCATGCCTCCTTGACAACCTTTAAAAAACTGGCCATTCCCGAGCAGAGTGTTATTCAGATGATACTGGCGGGCCGGGCTGATTATACCCTGGAATATCCGAATGTTGCCAATTATATGGCCGCAAAATTTCAAGACGAATTTGAGACAAAAATCAGGAGTATCCCGGTAAAAGAGCTCCAGGAATTATCCCAATCCAGCTGTGCCTGTCCAAAGAACGAGTGGGGGAAACAGGTGATCAAAGAGTTTGACATCATGCTTGACCAGGTGAAGCAAACCCCTGAGTACCTTAAAATCATGCAGATGTACCAGACCGATCCAAAGGAGTTGGAAAAGATCCGCCAGGGGTTTGAAAAGATCATAATTCAAACCAATTAGGGTGATGGTTTCCCCAGTTTTTTTTATTCCATGGACTCCGTTGAAACCGTTGGTGAAAGTCCCAAAATGTGTCGGGGGATCAAAGTTCAGACTTCAACATCCGAACCTTGATCTCTTCTCTCCCTATCCTGATTTTTTTAAACAGACCCTTGACTTATTCATGGAAGGGTATGCCCGAGGCCGTGGAGGCCACTCCCCCATGATTTCTGCCAGGGTTTTTGCAAAGTCAAGTCTACTTGCATGATCATGACTTCTAATTATAACGAAAAATAGTTTTGATTTGTATTGTTAAGTTTTTTCACTGCGCATTTTGTCTATCTATATGGTCTTTCGGCTGTATAACAAAGTCGTTCCCTGGTATTTTAAAGACTCAGTCAAGACAAAATTTGGGAACCCCAATATATGGTATGTAAATATTTTTCAGTTTTAAAATTCCGTTTCCATTATATGAGCCTCCACCGCTGTTACAAACCAATCTTGAACTATAAATTTTATAATATATCAAAAATATTTTAGCAGATTTTAACAATCATTTTCTGGGGGATTGGGCAAAATCAAGTTGGTCTCCAATTAACTTGAATGTGATCTTGATTTATTTTATTTTGCTTGTTCCCATAAAGTTTAATTTCTGATTTTAGACTGATTATACTCTCCGATAAAAACTTAGATTATCCATCATCTTAAAAAAATATTCAAAATTCTAATATGGTTGTAACACTGTCCTAATAAAATTCTAACACACTGAGAGTAGAGTAACTTTCAAATTGATTCTGTGCTGAATCACACGTATCAAAAACTATAAAAATGTAAGGAGAAGACATGAACAAGCGTAAAAATATATTCATATCAATCATTTTTCTATTAACGATATCATCAACCGTTTTTTCAGGAGAACTTGTTATTAAAGGCTCCACAACAGTTCTACCCATTGCCCAAAAGGCTGCTGAAGCCTATATGGCAGAAAATCCTGATGTGAAAATTTCTCTTTCAGGTGGCGGTTCCGGAAACGGGATCAAGGCCATTATTGACGGAACCGCTGATATCGGCAATGCATCAAGATTCATCAAACAAAAGGAAGTCAGCATGGCAGGAACCAAAGACGTCTATCCTGTGCCGTTTAGAATCGCCTTAGATGCCATCGTTCCTGTTGTTAACGGTAAAAACAGCGTGAATAATCTGACTATAGCCCAGCTGAAAGATATTTATCTGGGTAAAATCAAAGACTGGAAACAAATTGGCGGAACTCCCGGTAAAATAGTCGTGATTTCAAGGGACAGCTCCTCAGGAACCTTTGGCGTCTGGAAAGAACTTGTTATGAAAGACGAACGCGTTATTCCCAGTGCTCTGACTGTTCCTTCCAATGGTGGTATTGTACAGGCCGTAACAACGACACCGGGAGCCATCGGATATGTGGGTCTTGGATATTTGACGGGCGGGATCAAAGCCGTAAAAGTAGATGGTGTTGAAGGATCTGAACAAAACACCTTGAATGGATCTTTTCCCATATCCAGAGGTCTTTTCATGTTTACAAAAGGTTGGCCACAAGGAGAAACAATGGATTTCATTTCCTTTATTCTCTCCAGAAAAGGCCAGGATCTTGTAAAAGAAGCCGGTTCAATTCCGTTATTCTAAATCCACACGGAGCAATTCATTGAAACGTCAACATATAGATAAAGGAGTGCGTTCAGGGTTTTTACTGATTGCACTCTTTTCCATAACCGCCCTGTCTTTGATCATGATATTCCTTTTTATCGAAGGTCTCCCCATTTTTGATCATGTGAGCATAAAAGAGTTTATCTTCGGCAAATACTGGTATCCCACAGATGATCCTGCGGATTTTGGAATTCTTGCTCTTATCCTTGGATCTGTTAGTGTCACATTTCTATCCGGCATAATGGCCATTCCTTTAGGGATAATGACAGCCATCTATCTTGCAGAGATCGCACCACCAACGGTGGCGGAAATTGTCAAACCCATAGTAGAATTAATGGCATCAATGCCGTCGGTTGTGATCGGTTTTTTTGGTATGGTGGTTGTGGCCCCTTTTATCCAAAAGCTTTTTAATATCCCGGTGGGTTTGAATATGTTCAATGCATCTTTGATGCTGGCTTTTATGGCAGTACCAACAATTTGCAGTATTTCCGAAGATGCGGTTTTTTCGGTTCCAACTGCCTTAAAAGAGGCATCCTTTGCACTGGGTGCAACTCATTTTGAAACTATCGTAAAGATAATTATTCCAGCTTCTCTTTCAGGCATTTGCACAGCTGTCATTCTTGGATTGTCAAGGGCTGTCGGAGAAACCATGGTGGTTTTGATGGCAGCAGGAGGTGCAGCCATGATTCCGGGATCCATTTTTGATCCTGTCCGGCCCCTGCCGGCAAGCATTGCAGCGGAAATGGCAGAAGCACCGTTCAGGAGTGAGCATTATCATGCGCTTTTTGCCATCGGAATCGTCCTGTTTTTATTTACATTAATTTTTAATCTGATTGCTGATTTTCTTTCTCATAAGTTCAGGCAGGTTGGCGAGGCATCATTATAATGATAAAAAAAAGAGTGTTCATACAAAACACATGGTTTTCAATTTTTAAAATTGCTGTCTTGATCAATGGTGCCGCTCTGGCAGTGATCTTATTTTTTATAGTGTCTCGCGGATGGCGTGCAATTTCATGGGAATTTTTAACCCAGGCGCCCCGTGATTCAATGACAGCCGGTGGAATCCTGCCATGCATTGTCGGGACTGTTTCTTTGTGTCTGGTCACCATACTGGTAGCATTACCCATTGGTGTGGCATCTGCCATATATCTTAATGAATATGCAACCCAGGGAAAGCTTGTCAGGGTTATCCGGCTCGGGATCAATAATCTTGCCGGCGTTCCGTCCATTGTCTTTGGATTGTTCGGTCTTGCTTTTTTTTGTATTGTTTTAAAAATGGGGGTATCCGTGGCTGCCGGTGGACTGACCCTGGGGCTCATGACCCTGCCGGTTATTATCGGTGCATCAGAGGAAGCATTAAAGTCGGTTCCCAATACCTATAGGGAGGCTTCCCTTGCCATGGGAGCAACAAAGTGGCAGACCATACGAAAAGTAGTTCTACCGGTGGCATTCCCAGGTATTATTACCGGATCAATACTGGGGATAAGCCGGGCAGCAGGTGAGACCGCCCCGATTATGTACACAGGCGCTGTTTTTTTTACACCGGATCTGCCAACATCCATAATGGATGAGGTCATGGCATTGCCCTATCATATTTATGTGCTGGCCACTGCCGGAACCCATATTGAAGCAACCCGTCATCTTCAATACGGAACAGCCCTTGTGCTGATTGTCCTGGTGCTTGGAATGAATCTGGCTGCCATCATCCTGCGGTCAAAAATGAGAAAAAAGTTAAGGATATAGTTTTATGGAAAGCAATATTAAAATGCATACCAAAAATCTGGATTTCTTTTATGGAAATTTTCAGGCACTTCATACTGTTTCAATTGAATTTACCCAAAATCAGGTTACAGCGCTTATCGGCCCGTCCGGTTGCGGGAAAAGCACCTATTTGAGATGTTTGAACCGGATGAATGATTTGATCTCCGGAATCAGGGTTGAGGGTCAGGCCATGCTGGATAACATAGACATTTATGACCCGTCTATCGACGTTGTTACTTTAAGAAGACGGGTGGGCATGGTTTTTCAAAAACCCAATCCATTTCCAAAGTCTATTTTTGAAAATATAGCCTATGGATTAAAAGTAAATGGGGTTAAAGATAAGGCAAAAATTACCGAGATTGTTGAAAAAAGCTTAAAACAGGCTGCTATCTGGGAGGAAGTCAAAGACAGGATGAATGACTCCTCACTGGGACTTTCCGGGGGGCAGCAGCAGCGCCTGTGTATTGCCCGTGCCCTTGCCGTAGATCCTGAAGTATTATTGATGGATGAGCCTGCATCAGCCCTTGATCCCATTGCCACACAAAAGATTGAAGAATTGATTACTGAGCTTTCTTCAAAACTCACCATTATCATCGTAACCCATAACATGCAGCAGGCTGCAAGAATTTCTGACCGGACCGCTTTTTTTTATATGGGAAAGCTTATTGAGGTCAATGATACAGACACGCTGTTTACAAAACCAGGATTAAAACAGACAGAAGATTATATTACCGGAAGATTTGGTTGAGGAGAAAATAATGTCAAGCCATCTGCAAAAAGAAATAGAAAAAATTAAAAAAGAAATCCTGTCCCTTGGGGCCATGGTGGAAGACCGGCTTCAAAAAGCAATTTATGCCATTAAAACAGCGGATTTTGTGCTGGCCCAAAAAATCATTGATACGGATTTTGAGATTGACAAACGTGAGATTGAGGTGGAAGAAGAGTGCCTGAAAATACTGGCATTGCATCAACCTGTTGCAACGGATTTACGGTTTCTTGTGGCAGTGATAAAAATTAACAATGATCTGGAAAGAATTGCAGATTATGCCGCAAACATTTCAAAAAGGTTTAAAGCCTCTTCCCATGATCCCGGTAAATTTAAATATGATTATACATCCATGGGCGATCAGACAGGAAAAATGTTAAAAAAGAGCCTTGATGCCCTGGTGCGTATGGATGTGGATATGGCTTACCAGGTCAGGGAGATGGACAAGGATGTGAATACCATGAGAAACGATGCCTATGGTTCAATGAAAAAAGATATTCAATTACATCCTGAAATGGTGGGTGAAATTATCAATATGTACCTGATATCAAGGCATTTAGAAAGAATTGGAGATCACACCACTAATATTGCAGAAGAAGTGATATACCTTATTGAGGGCGAAATTATAAGGCATAGGTAAATATTGACAAATACCCGTCAATTTATAAAAATAAAACAATGGGTTTATAAAAAACAGGAAAAAGCATGGCAAAAGAAACCATTTTAATCGTGGATGATGAACAAGACATCATTGAACTGATAAAATACAATCTCAAAAAAGAGGGATACTCAATATTCACAGCGCTGACCGGTGAGCAGGCCATAAAAATAACCAAACAATCCCAACTCGACCTGATAGTCCTTGACTTGATGCTCCCGGGGATTGATGGCCTTGAAGTAACAAGATATCTGAAAAATAATGAACAGACCCGCGATATACCCATTATCATGCTTACGGCAAAAGGAGAAGAGTCTGACATTGTTACAGGGCTTGAACTGGGAGCCAATGACTATATGTCAAAACCTTTCAGCCCAAAGGTTCTTGTGGCAAGAATCCGGGCAATTTTTCGGCGGCGAAAGAAGAACACCATGGAACCCACTGACAGTATAAAACAAGAGGGAGATCTTACCATTGACCGGACCCGGCATGTTGTCACCATCCAAGGGAATACCTTGGATCTGACCCTGTCTGAATTTGAACTGCTTTCTTTTCTTGCCGATAAAAAAGGCTGGGTGTTCACCAGGGGTCAGATTGTTGATGCTATTCGTGGTGAAAACTATGCAGTGACTGAAAGAAGTATTGATGTCGTTATCGTGGGATTGCGAAAAAAATTAAAAAATTATGCCTCACTCATTGAAACGGTTAGAGGGGTTGGTTACAGGTTTAAAGAATAAAAATTATGATAAAAAAAAAGAAAATGATCTGGCATATTTTCCCGTCATTCCTGATTATTATCGTTCTCTCCCTTTTATCGGTTACATCTTATTCAACCCGTTATTTTAAGGCGTTTTTTCTTAAAAATTCCGAAAAAGATCTAACCACCAGGACAGAACTGATACAGATAAATTTTGCTGATATTCTGCCGGAGGCTATGATAGATGCTGATCAGGATCAGATCCTCCATATTGATGAACTCTGCAAGGACATTGGAGAAAAGACCGGGACAAGGGTAACCATTATTTTCCCTTCCGGCGTTGTGGTGGGAGATTCTTTCGGAGATATCGAGATGATGGAGAACCACATGAAACGCCCTGAAATCATGGAGGCCCTGCAAAGAAAAAAAGGAGTCTCCATCCGGTATAGTTCAACGCTTGATAAGAATATGATGTATATTGCTTTGCCGGTGATGAATGATGGGAGAGTTATAGCGGTGGTGCGGACAGCAGTTTCTGTCTCTGCCATTGACAGCAAAATAAAATCAGTCAGAAATCATATCCTCATTGTCCTGGCTTTTACAATTCTGGCGGCGGCGATTGCCAGTTTGTATGTCACCAGAAGAATTACACTTCCGGTTGAGCAAATGAAAACAGGGGCTACAAAATTTGCCAAAGGAAATTTAAACGAAAGGCTTGCAGTACCGGACGTAGAAGAATTGTCGGAACTTGCCATTACCATGAATCGGATGGCTGAAAATCTGGATGAAAAAATCAAGGATTTTGAAAACCGAAGCATGGAATTAGAAGCGGTCCATGCAAGCATGCAGGAAGGTGTCATCGCCATAGATAAGGATGAAAAAATTATTACAATCAACTCTGCCGCAGCAAAAATATTTGATTTCCCTGTATCCAAACTAAAAGCCCGGTATATTTTAGAGGTTGCAAGAAATTTTGGGCTTCAAAAATTCATTCAACGGGCATTGGCAACCCATGAGCCTGTTGAGGAAGATATTGTAATAACAAGGGACGAGGATCTGACCCTGAACATCCATTCTACAGCCCTTTATGATTCCAAAGAAAGACGCATTGGAACCTTGATTATTTTTCATAATATCACAAGGATCAGACGTCTTGAAAGAATGCACAAGGATTTTGCCGCCAATGTGTCCCATGAGCTGAAAACACCCCTGACAGCCATAAAAGGATTTATTGAAACCCTCCAGGAAATGCTGGGTAACAATGATACCCAGCAGAGTGAACAATTTTTAAAAATTATTGAGAAAAATGTAAACCGTATGATCGAGCTGATAAATGATCTTCTGGCCTTGTCAAGACTTGAAAGGCTGCAGGGGACTGATATCCAGTTTGAAAACCAGCCCATGGCAACATTGATCCAGGGAGCCGCCAACATTTGCCATGCCCGTATCAATGCAAAAAATATCACCGTCAGCATTGATTGCCCCGAGGATCTCAACGGCAGGGTAGACCCCATCCTTATGGAGCAGGCCATTATTAATCTTGTGGACAATGCTGTAAAATACAATCCTGAAGGCAGTCAGATTGCCATAGCAGTGACAAGGCAGGATCATTCCCTGGATATTGAGATTAAAGATAATGGTATAGGAATTGATAAAGAACATTTGCCAAAGATTTTTAACCGATTTTACCGGATAGATCGGGGAAGAAGTAGAAATGAAGGCGGCACAGGCCTGGGTTTGGCTATTGTTAAGCATATTATCCAATATCACAATGGTAAAATTGATGTTGAAAGTATAACAGGCAGTGGCAGCTGTTTTAAAATCAGCGTGCCTGTCTGATGGTCCCAGCCTATGAAATCCATTATTTGTTTTTTTCAGAAAGGAACTTCCCTGGCTGAAGTTTGGTCATATGTGGAATCCTCTATCACAATTCACAACAGTGTTATTTATAAAAAATAGGTACCGGCTGTCCCAGGGTCTGGCCCACAGTACACCTCTCAAGTGCCAATTCTGTTTAATTCCACCTCTGCCGCCCATTGAAGGAAGGCCCAGATCTGATAAAACGAAAAAAAACTGCCATCCCCTGTATCGAGGTGGCAGTTTTTTATTGTTTTCGTAATTTTCTGGATATCACCCTGGGGGAATCAGATCCCCCAGGGTGATATCACAGGTTAGATATCACTGGCTAACTTTTTGGAAGCATAGGAAGCAGGTGTCCTGGTAAAATCATCGGATCCGCCGGTATATCCCATGCTGGAATGGTTAATGGTTGTAAAATCCGGATAGGCATTCCCCCCGTGTTCCGTGGCGTCCAATCCTTCCAATTCTTCTTCCTTGGAGACTCTCAGACCAACGGTCATGTCAATAATTTTAAAGATGGCATAGGCCCCAACAAAGGTCCAGACAAAGCAGGCACCAATGCCAATTATCTGAACACTGATTATTTTCAGGGTTGTACCGCCGATATTGAAAATTCCGGCTCCCAGGGTTCCCCAGGCACCGCAGACACCATGGACGGATATGGCACCAACGGGATCATCAATTCTAATTTTGTCAAAAAAGAGAACAGAAAAGACAACCAGAACACCGGCCACAGACCCGATAATAATCGCGCTTGAAGGGGTCACATTGGCACAACCTGCCGTAATGCCCACAAGTCCTGCCAGGGCACCATTGAGGCTCATTCCCACCTCAGGTTTTCCAAACTTAAACCAGGAAACAAACATGGCAACGATACAACCGGCCGCCGCCGCCAGGTTGGTATTAACAAAAATCATGGCAATATCTTTGTTGGCGGCAGTGGTGGATCCGGGATTAAATCCGAACCAGCCCACCCAGAGGATAAAAACACCCAGGGCAGCCAGGGGGATATTATGACCCAGGATGGGTTTAACAGCACCTGTGGCCGTATATTTACCCAGACGGGGTCCAAGAACCATGGCACCGGCAAGGGCTGCCCAGCCACCCACTGAATGAACCACGGTAGACCCTGCAAAATCGATAAATCCAAGACCTTCCAGCCATCCGGAACCATTAAACAGACTTCCCCATGCCCAGGAACCGAAAATAGGATAAATCAAACCTGTGATGCAGACAGAATACAACAGATATCCGATAAACTTGGTTCTCTCGGCCATGGCACCGGAAACAATGGTGGCAGCGGTTGCTGCAAATACCACCTGGAACATCCAGAAAGCCATTACCCAGGGATCTCCCCCTACTTTAAAATCGCTCAGGAAAAACCCGGTGGTCCCAAAAAAACCGGTCTTGGAAACGCCGAACATAAGGCCGAATCCAAAGGCCCAATACACAATGGATCCCATGGAAAAATCCATGAGATTTTTCATCATGATATTAATGGCATTTTTCGCCCGTGTAAACCCGGCTTCCACCATGGCAAATCCTGCCTGCATAAAAAAAACCAGGACTGCGCAAACCAGGGTCCAAACATAATCGGCATGGGACTGAACCAGGGCAATGGCTTCGTTATTGGTGATAGCCGTTGGGGGTTCATCGCCGGCAAAGGCTGCTGACAGAGAACAGACAAGCAATGTGAATAGGGTTACGAAATATTTCATTTGGAATCTCTCCTTTTTTTGTAATATGTTACAGGGCTTCCACGCCGGTTTCACTGGTTCTGATGCGGACAACATCGTCAATGGGCTGGATAAAGATTTTACCATCGCCAATCTTTCCGGTTTTGGCGCTGGTAATAATGGTCTCCACCACGGTCTCTACCCGGTCATCATCCACAACAATGGACAATTCCACCTTGGGGATAAAATCTGTCTGGTATTCCGCCCCCCTGTAAATTTCCTTGTGACCCTTCTGCCGCCCAAACCCTTTCACCTCGGTGATGGTCATCCCGTTAATATTTATCTTGGTTAAGGCATCTTTTACCTCATCCACCTTAAACGGTTTTATTATTGCCAGAATTTTTTTCATTTTTTCTCCCTTTTTCAAATTTATATAAAAACAACTTAATTCTCATTTAGCAAGAGGGGTGCCAAAGACAATTATTCACTAAAAATAAGTATAACCATTTAAAATTATTATATTTTCATCGATTATCCAATTTTTCGAACGAACTCATAAAATTACATTATTGAAATTTAATGGTTTCAATAATGTAATTTTATGTTGGAGGCATTAAAAATCACTGGATTTTAATACATTTTTGTGATTTGCTGCCAAATTTCTGAATTACACCCGGCTGGGGCAGCAATCAAAGGGAACAGGTCTGGTGGGCGATTCCTGTAATTTCTGCAATTGCCTCTTTTAACTCCTTGAGAACCGCTTCTCTGGGATGGCTGCGGTGATAATCTTCTATGGAACAGCTGCTTTGGATACTTTCATGCTTTAGTATTCTGACTTTACGGGAAGCGTCATTCCAGTCCATCCATGAGGTCTGTATAGGTATGGTTGGCTGGCAGGTTCTTATGATAACCGGATATGGCCATGATATACCGGCTGTGCACGAGTGATAAACCTGGTAAAGTCCTGCAGCAACTATGACCTTTTATGTGTTTACTGCCTGAATTATGAGAATTGAGTGCTTCAAACAAAGGCAGGATAGTTTTTTCTATCCATCTTTGCATTATTACAAAAATCTTAACTTTAAAAACAAGACACGAAAGTATAAAATATTTTTCCAAAGAAAATTATAACATTTTTGTTGTATTATTACATGAATTAGTTACAAATATGAAATATCTGACAAAGATCCCAAGGTATTATTTCTAAGCTCAAAGCCAATTAAATTAAATTAAATTAAATATTTCCAATGCCTTAAAAGACAAATCAGGATTACCATCTGCTTCTGGCACACGGTTTGCTAAATTATGTTTATAATAAAAACATTATTTTTATCAAATTAAGGATATTTCAAATGCTGCTAAAAACGATAATGATAGTCTTTGGCTTTTTATTTTCAACTACCATTTGTGCCGTTGCCGCAGATGGAACAATTGATACAGGAGATACTGCCTGGGTAACCATGTCTACCGCCCTTGTTATGATGATGACTCCGGCCGGTCTTGCCTTGTTTTATGGGGGTATGTCAAGATACAAAAATCTTTTAAACACCATTGCCATGACGTTGGTTGCATATTGCATTGCAAGTCTTGTCTGGGTTGGATGGGGTTACTCCCTTGCCTTTGGTGAGAGTTCGAATCTTTTTATTGGCAGTTTAAAACACCTGTTTTTGAACGGTATTGATATCCATTCCGTATCCGGCACCATACCCACCATCCTCTTTGTGGTTTTCCAGATGACCTTTGCTTGTATCAGTGTGGCCATCATCCTCGGATCTGTGGTTGACAGGATGAAATTTTCGTCATGGCTCGTCTTTACTGTTCTCTGGATCACCTTTGTTTATTCTCCGGTCTGCAACTGGGCATGGGGTGGCGGATGGATGCATAAAATCGGTGCCCTTGATTTCGCTGGCGGTAATGTTGTCCATATAAACGCGGGCGTTTCAGGACTGGTACTGGCACTTTCTCTCGGGAAACGGCAGGGATATGGGAAAGAACCCATGATCCCATCCAGTGTCACCTTTACTGCCCTTGGTGCAGGACTATTATGGTTTGGGTGGTTTGGATTCAATGCCGGCAGCGCACTGGCAGCAGATGGTTTAGCAGCATCTGCGTTCATGGTCACAAATACAGCCGCAGCCATCGGCGGACTTGCCTGGATGGTCATTGAATGGAAGCACAGCAAAAAGCCCACCCTTTTAGGAATTGCCTCCGGCGTAATTGCAGGATTAGTCGGCATCACACCGGCTGCAGGATTTGTCACATTAACAGGTGCTCTGGCAATTGGGGCTGTTTCCGGCATCATCGGCTATTTCGGCGTTGCCATTCTCAAACATAAACTCGGATATGATGATTCTCTTGATGCCTTTGGAATACACGGCCTATGCGGTATGTGGGGTGCAATTGCCACCGGGCTTTTTGCTGCGCCTTCTGTAACTGAAGGCGCAGCCGGCCTGTTTTACGGCAACCCCAAACAGATCTGGATTCAATTTTTATCCATTATTGGCACCATTGCCTTCAGTGCGACAGCAACCCTCATTGTTGTATTTGTCACTAAGATACTGACCCACGGCCTTCGAGTTGACAAAGAGGAAGAGCTGGCCGGGCTGGACAATGCTCTGCATGGCGAACGCGCTTTTGAAATAGAATAATTAATGAATCACAAATTAACTAAAATCATTTTTGATTAATTTATAAACTAAAAAAAAGGGAGTAACACCAATGACAAAAGAAGAAATATTAGCCATTATTGAAAAAGAAAATGTTAATTTTTTTAGAATCCAGTTCTGTGACATTAACGGTTTTATGAAGAATGTAGCGGTCCCAAAAAGCCAGATCAAAAAAGCCCTTGATGGTAAAATCATGTTTGACGGCTCATCCATAGATGGATTTGCCCGCATCCAGGAATCGGACATGTACCTGGTTCCTGACTATGATACCTTCTGCATCCTTCCCTGGAGAAACCAACAAGGTGTTGCCGCAGCAAGAATTATCTGTGATGTTCACAAATCAGACGGGTCCCCTTATGAAGGCTGCCCGCGCGTTAATCTTAAACGCGTCCTGGCCCAGGCCAAAGAAATGGGATTTACCATGAACGTTGGAACCGAAGCAGAATTCTTCCTGTTTAAACTGGATGACGATGGAAAGAGCACAACCACCACAGACGACAACGCCGGCTATTTCAGCCTTGACCCGGAGGATACCGGTCAGAACTGCCGCCGTGAAATCATCGAAGTCCTCGAAGAAATGGGCTTTGAAATTGAAGCCTCCCACCACGAAGTTGCCGAGGGCCAACATGAAATCAACTTTAAATATGCAGATGCCCTGACCTGTGCAGATAACACACTGACGTTCAAGTGGGTTGTAAAGTCCGTGGCAAAGAAACATGGACTCCATGCCACATTTATGCCAAAACCCATTTTTGGAATCAACGGATCT
>Ga0075111_1000438_pt1 | contig 19568 bp, 7 predicted proteins | sample AntAceMetag02UKK_FD_69787 | JGI IMG/M metagenome (GOLD analysis project Ga0075111, IMG submission 69787) | Saline lake microbial communities from Ace Lake, Antarctica - Antarctic Ace Lake Metagenome 02UKK | ecosystem: Environmental > Aquatic > Non-marine Saline and Alkaline > Saline | place... | reverse complement strand
AGGTGGCGTCTTCGCAAAAAATTAAAAATCACAAATACCAAAACAAACCTCGTTACTTTCCTATCCGAAATTTAGTTGGTTTTAACCACCTAATTATTTCCTTTAATACATTTCTTACCTAACAAGCCTTTTTATCGCAAAAACCCAACAAAGGCATAATCACCTGTATTTAATATGCTTAGGCCTACCTGTAAAGGTTTTATAAAGGTTGAATATGCCCGGACTAAAGGTTTTGTAGAGGCAAATAGTTTGCTACTACTGTAATTAGATAAGATATTTGTCCAATATAGATTTGATTATGTCTGACAATAAAACCAACACCACAGACTCCTCAATAGCTGAAATAAAAAGCGATGAGTTTGAAGAATTGAAAATCTTCATTAAAAAGAAGAAAATTCAGAATGTTGCCTTAAAAAAAATCATGACGAAGTTAAATACCGGTGAAAATATTGCACCTAATAAATAACAATTTTATTCATTAAACTTTTTAAATTATGAAGAAACAAGTACTAAAATTATTAATGGTCAGCCTTATGCTGATAACAACAGTCTTAGCTTATGGGCAGACTGAAATCTTAAATGAAGCTTTTTCAGACACTCTAATGCCACCTACAGGATGGTCCATTGATCAAGGGCCAGAAGGGCCGGGAACCTTTGGAATAAGTTATGATACCCATGCAGGTGGAGAATCACCTCAGGGTTATCTAAATGGTTGGCCACAATCAGTAGGTACCGCAAGGTTGATAAGTCCTGTAGTTGATGTCTCTTCTTATCCTGTATTACAGCTGGAGTTTAAGCATTCTTGTAATAGTGCAGCTTGGGGTACTTGGTCATGGAAAATAGAAACGACAAGTGATGGAGGAGCTACATGGAATGAGGTATGGTCTTTTACTCCGACAACATATTATTGGGCGACTACAGAATCAGTAATAATTTCGAATGAAGATTCTGGATCTGAAACTTTCCAGTTTTGTCTAACTTATGAAGCAAATGCCATTGAGGCACTTTACCATGGTTACTTCGATGATTTCGTGTTAACAGGCAGCGATGCACCAACCGCATATACGCTACCATTTACCGAAGATTTTTCTGATGGAGTTTGTCCTGCAGAAGATTGGACTGTTACTCCTTCCGGAACTTCAAACTGGCAATTATATGATGGGAATTCTGCTGGTGGAACAGCTCCTGAGGGCAAATATTATGGCTGGCCATCAATCAACAACGGATCCAGAAGGATGATTTCTCCCCTAATTGTTACCACTGGTTACGAAAGCCTCTTACTGGAGTTTAAACATAAATTGCAGGGTTCTACTAGTTCTGATTATTCGATTAAAATAGAAACCACAAGTGATGGTGGAGGTACCTGGAATGAGGTGTATACTGTTGCTCCTAACGGATATTGGCTATATGGGGTAGATGTAAGTTTTATAATTGATAATGCTGATGTTGGGTCTGAAACTTTCCAGTTTTGTATCACATATACCACAACTACCTATGGCGGAGCCTACCATTATAATTTCGATGATTTTTCTTTAACAGGCGTGTATACTCTTCCATTTAGCGAAGATTTTTCTGATGAAGCATGCCCGCCTGCCAACTGGGAGGCTAATCCTGCCGTTGCAAACTGGAGATTAGGTACAAATAACTATGCAGGTGGAACAGCTCCTGAGGGTTATTATTATGGCTGGCCACAAATTAACAGCGGAACTAACAGGTTGATAACTCCTGAAATTGCTACATCTGGTTATGAAAGCCTCGAACTGGTGTTTAAACATAAATTGCAGGGTTCTACTAGTTCTGATTATTCGATTAAAATAGAAACCACAAGTGATGGTGGAACAACCTGGAATGAGGTGTTTACTGTTACTCCTAACGGATATTGGCCATATGGACAAGAAGAAACCATCTTCATTATAAATGATGATGTTGGATCTAATAATTTCCAGTTTTGTGTCTCTTATTCGTCAACTACCTATTCCGGAATCTACCATTATACTTTCGATGATATCCTCTTGTCAGGAGGTCCAGACCTCTTTGGTGCAACTTTTAATATTGAAGACGATGAAGCAAATCCAATCGAAGGAGCCGTAATAGCATTGGAAGGTAATGGCACAATGACTACAAATGCTTCAGGGCAGGCTGTTTTTGCCAATTTATTACCCGGAACCTATGCTTATGATATTAATTCCATTGGCTTCCAGCAAAATTCAGGATCGGTTACACTAACAGATGAAGATGTGGTGATTGATGCAATGTTGGAAGATCTTGTTTTCGTCCCAACCTCCCTCGATTTTGACGGGGATAATGAATATGTCCAGACAAGCTATCCCGGAGTACTTGGAGCCTACCGCAGGACATTTCAAGCATGGATATATTTAGATGCATCTTCCAAAGGTACTAAATGCATTCTCGATTATGGTGCAAACGCTAATGGAAAACGAAATACCTTTATGGTTAACGCTGACGGAAAACTCGCTTACCTTTCGGGAACTTCAAACGGAAACTTAACTGCCACAGATGCCCTTGTTCCATTAGGTTCGTGGGTGCACGTTGCTTTTGCCTTTGATGGTATTAACGGATACCTTTATCAAAATGGCGCGCTGGTAGGTACAGATGCTTTACCAGGGATAAATTCTGGTACCGGGACAAACCTTAGGATAGGTGAAAGGGTCTCGGGCGGAAGTATTAACTTTAAAGGAATGATTGATGAAGTAGGCATATGGAATGTGGCCCTGACCCAGCAGGAAATTATTAATTACGCATGTATCGACGATCCTACAGCATATAATAGCCTGGCTGCTTATTATAATTTTAATGAAGGTGCTGGTACTGTATTATACGATATTAAATCTGGTTATAACGGTACCCTGATGAATATGGAGGATGAGGACTGGGTATATAATGATGGTTGCGAGGGAAAATTCTATCCTAAGGGATGGGGAGGAATTTCAAGCAATGTAATGCTGGAAGAAAAGATTTTGATGGAAGATCTGTTTGCCCCTGTTTTGGATAAAATGGTTATTCTTCTCGGAAAAGATGGTATTTTCTGGCCTGGTCAAAACCTTAACACACTTGGCAATTGGGATACTTACCAGGGATATAAAGTTAAATACAACTACGCGGTTGATTTTGTTATTGAAGGTGCCGAACTGACCGACAGGACTGTAACCCTTCAGCCAGGCACCGACTTCATTCCGGTGCTTAGTCTTGAGCCTGCTTCTGTTGAAGATGTGCTTGTCCCGCATAGCACTGACATCGAATATGTTTTCGATCTTTCAAGCCAGGAAATATACTGGCCTACTGGTGGTATTGTTCCGGGTGTTACAGGAGCTCTGGAAACCCTTGTTCCTGGTTATGCTTACCTTGCCCTTATTAAAAATACCGTAACACTCGACTTCGACGATGTACCATTACCATTGAAATCTGGTACACAACCTGTTGCCGGAAATCATTTTGTAAACACCACAAACTGGAATGATGTAACACGTACAGGTGCACAGCATGTTATTTCTGTTACTGCTGCAAATCTTGACGAAGGTGATGTTGTAGGTGTTTTTGCTGCTGATGGAACCTGCACGGGAATGGCCCAATACAATGGTGTTGATGAAATGTTACCACTTGTGGTTAACGGAAACGATTTTACCACTACTTTGAAAGATGGAATGATTCAGGATGAACTGATGTCGTTCAAAATTTTCAGACAGGGTAAAGAATTTGATGTGTACCCTGTTTACAATCAGGATATCGCAAATCATGATGGCCTGTTTGCTGAAAACGGACTCTCAATTATCGATGATTTCAAGATGGGAGCTACCAGTGTAAATGCTGTTGATGCTTTAGTATTCAGTGTTATACCTAATCCTAGCAATGGCCAGGTCAAGATTACCATGGCCAATAGCGAAGCTTGTGAAATTTCAGTAATGAACATGAGGGGACAAGAGGTTTATTTAGCACAAGCGAACGGATCAACCTTCCTTAATTTGAGTATGCATCCTGCAGGTGTGTATTTCATAAGAATTTCAAATGCATCTTCAACCTCAATCCAAAAAATTGTGATTGAATAAATATTAACGTCAATGTTTTAACCTTAGGCCCTGATCCATGGAAATTGGATCGGGGCTTTTCATATTTTTACTTTGTTGTACATTTGCCGCAATGCAATTGAAATGGCAAATATTAATATCCTTCCTGATAATTGTAATCAGTGGATTTATTAATGGGATATTATATGCCCAGGAGATGAGTAAGACGGATAGCCTGCAATTAGAACTGGTGATAGCTAGCGATGATGCAAGGAAAATCAGCATTTTATTTGAACTCACCGATTTAACATCTCCAACTGATCCTGATAAAGCCCTTGATTATGCCAGGCAATCACTTGAGTTAGCTGAGGAAACTGATAACCCTGAAGGGAAACTGTATGCTTATCTTCAGATGGCTCAAATCTATTATAGTCAATCCGATTATCGATCATCCCTCGAAATAGGAAATAAAGCAAAATTACTTGCCTCTGATCTTGACTTACAAAAAGAATTTGCCAATTCTCTTAGTATGCTGGCTAAAAACTTTTCCGCTCTTGGCGAATATAATGAAAGTGCTGATCTGAATTTCCAGGCCCTGAGAATTTTTGAAGAGCGTGGGGATAAAACAGAAATTAGTTATGTGTATAGCCAGATTGGATCCGATTATTTTTATCAGGAAAATCCTGTCAAAGCCCTGGAGTTTTATGCTCAATCCCTGGAAATTGCAAGAGAAAATCAAGATTTGAAGGGAATTTCACGGGGTTTGAATAATGTGGCAATAGTTTATGCAAGAAAAGATGATTTTGAACATGTTATAAAAAACCTTGAAGAATCCATCGTAATTAATAAAATGCTGGATCGGCGTTTATGGGTAGGGATCAATTATTTAAACCTTAGCGAAGTATATCGGAGTAAAGAAAGTTTTGATACGGCATTTTATTATGTTAACAATGCGGTAAATATTTTCACTGAGTTAAATAGCATTTAAAACATGGCAGCTGCTTACCTCGGTTTGTCCTTGTATTATTTCGAATTGCAAAATTTGGATAGTAGTTTATATTATGCAAAGCGCACCTACGATATTAGTCGGGAAAATGATATAAAAATTAAGCTTTATCATGCGGTACAGCAACAACGCCAAATTTATCAATTACAAAATGACTTTGAAAACGCATTTAAATATTGCCTGACCGAACTTAACTTGAAAGATAGTTTGGATATTAACAATACCATGACCCGGATGTCGCAATTGGAGCTATTGTATGAATTTGATAAACGGGAGCAAGAGAATAAAATAATTCAACAACGCCGTGAATATATTTTGATAATTTCCGGGATAGCGATTGTTTTCATGCTGTTAATCCTGGTGACATTTCTAATAGCACGTAACCGGATAAAAGCCAAGAATGAGCAAATCAAACGCCACCAGCTTAACCTGGAGTTGGAAATAAGAAACAGAGAACTTGCTGCTAACGTAATGACCCTGATACGTAAGAATGAAACCCTGTCGGGACTGGGCGATAAACTAATGGACATTCAAAGTGAGGCAGTTAAAGAAGAAACAAAATATGCCATTAAAAAAATTGCTAAGGATTTACAAAAAACTACCGATGCCGAAATTTGGGATGAATTCGAAGTTCGGTTTAACCAGGTGCATGGCGATTTTTATGACAAGCTGCATGAACATTTTCCTGATCTTTCACCAAACGAACATCGTCTTTGTGCCTTCCTGCGATTAAACATGACCACCAAAGAAATATCAGAATTAACCGGTCAGCGTATCGACACCCTCGAAATTGCTAGGTGGCGTCTTCGCAAAAAATTAAAAATCACAAATACCAAAGCAAACCTCGTTACTTTCCTATCCGAAATTTAACATGTTTTTGTTACCTGATTGGGCTATTTTCTCTGCGCCCCCTGCGCGCTTTGCGGTTAAAAAAATAAACCGCGGAGGTCGCCAAGTACGCAGAGAAATAATTCAACTCTCCAGAAATTTATCCTGATTTAATCACCTGGTCGAGCTGATTTTTTAGCTCAACTTCCCCCTTTTTATACATTTCTTGCCTGACAAGCCTTTTTGTCGCAAAAACCCCAATAAGGTGTAATTACTTGAATTTAATATGCTTAGATGCACCTGTAAAGGTTTTCTAAAGGTTGATTATGCCCTACCTAAAGGTTTTCTAAAGGTTTATTATGCCCGTCCTAAAGGTTTTGTAGAGGCTAATAATTTGCATCTATTATAATTAGATAAGACATTTGTAAAATACAATTTTTGCTTATGTCAGAAAATAAAACCATTACCACAGACCCCTCAAAAGCTGAAATAAAAAGCGATGAGATTGAAGCATTGAAAATCTTCATTGAAAAGAAGAAAATTCAGAATGTTGCCTTAAAAAAAATCATGACGAAGTTAAATACCGGTAAAAATATTACACCTAATAAATAATAACAATTCTATTCATTAAACTATTTAAATTATGAAGAAAAATGTACTAAAATTATTGATGGTCTGCTTAATGCTGCTACCAGCAATTTTTACCTACGCTCAGACTTACACTCTTCCATTTAACGAAGATTTCACTGAAGGCACTTGTCCTGCCGCAGATTGGACGGTTACTCCTGAGGGAACTACACACTGGCAATTAGGTTCAGGAAACTATGCAGGCGGAACTGCCCCTGAGGGTTATTTTAGTGGTTGGCCCTATGAAGCAGGAACTTTTAGAATGATATCTCCTGTAATTAATACTACTGACTTAACAGCATTACAACTGGATTTTAAACATAAATGCCAGGGAGCTAATAATGCTGATTATTCAATTAAAGCAGAAACCACAAGTGATGGTGGAACAACCTGGAATGAGGTATTTTCTGTTACGCCTAACGGAAGTTGGGCATGGCCGGAAGAAGAAAGTATTACTATTGAGAATGATGATGTTGGATCTGCTGATTTCCAGTTTTGCATCACATATGTGTCAACTATCACAACCGGAATGTATCACTATAATATCGATGATATTGTGTTGATAGACCCTGCAGCAGCCACATATGCTGTAACTTACACAGTTGAAGACGAAAGTGGAGATCCAATTGAAGGCGCTGAAGTAGCTATGGAAGGTAATGGCACAATGACTACAGATGCTTTAGGGCAAGCTGTATTTGAAGATGTAGGACAAAGTACCTATGCCTATGATGTTACTGCCGGTAGCTTCGTAGCAGGAGCAGGTTCAGTTACAGTAACTGGTGCTGATGTAGAAGAGACTGTTGTATTAGAAGCTATACAATACTATACTGTTACATTTAATGTAAACGATGGAAGCAATGCCATTGAAGGCGCAACAGTAAGCATTAATGAAGAGGAACTTACAACCGACTTTTTAGGTGCGGCTACCATCCAATTAGCCGATGGTGATTATCCTTACACAGTATCAAAAGAAGGTTTTTTTAACGGAACAGGTACTGTTACAGTAGCTGGTGTTGCTGTGGAAGAGACTGTTGTATTAGATGCTAATCTATTCTATTCTGTTACATTTAATATAAGCGATGGAACCGATCCTATTGAAGGTGCAGCTGTAAGCATTAATGATATCCAACAAACTACCAATGCTGCAGGACAAGCTATTATTACAGATTTAATACCGGGCGACTTTGATTATAGTGTTTTTGCTGCTGCTTATGCAATAGAATCAGGATCAGGTACTATAGTAGGTACAGATCTGATAATTGATGTAGTGATGGGAGCGGCAACAATACATACCCTTCCGTTTTCCGAAGATTTTGCAGCAGGTCAAATGCCACCTACTGATTGGTGGATTACCCCCAACGGATACGATGGCTGGGGCATAAAAAATACTAACCAAGCTGGTGGCGTAGCACCTGAGGGTTGGTTTACATGTTATTTGTATGGTATAATTCATGGCACCACCAGGTTGGTAAGTCCTGTATTTAACACTTCAGGTGAGGAAACGCTAAAGCTGGATTTTAACCATAAATTGCAAGGAAGAAATGGTAATTATAATTATACAGTAAAAGTTGAAACCACAAGTGATGGAGGAGCTACATGGAATGAAGTATGGTCTGTTACTCCTGGTGCAAGTATTGCAACAGAGAATATAGAATTTATAATTGAGAATAGTGATGTTGGTTCTGAAACCTTCCAGTATTGTCTAACCTATATATCTTCTACTGATTACGGAGTATATAACTGGTGGCTCGATGATTTTACTTTGGTTGGTGTTGAGGAGTATACCTTAACTTTTAATGTTAAAGGCTTTCATGAAGTTCCTGTTGAAGGGGCAACAGTAAGCATTAACAATGAAGAACTTACTACTGATGCTGGTGGTGTTGCTACCATTCAATTATTCAATGGCGAATATCCTTATACAGTTGTAAAAGATGGTTATTTTGATGAAACAGGTACAGTTACAATAGCTGATGCTAATGAGGAAGAGACTGTTAATTTAACTGTTTGGACAGGTGAAACTGTAACATTTACTGTAACTGATGGAACCGATCCTATTGAAGGCGCAACAGTAAGCATTAATGAAGAGGAACTTACTACCGATGCCTCAGGTGTTGCTACCATCGAACTACCCGATGGTGATTTTCCTTACACAGTATCAAAAGATTTATATTATGAGCAAACAGGTACTGTTACCTTAGCTGGGGCTCCTGTGGAAGAGTCTGTTGTGTTAGACTTTATTTATTACTATGATGTTACATTTACCGTAACTGATGGAACCGATCCTATTGAAGGTGCAACAGTAAGCATTAATGAGGAGGAACTTACTACCGATGCTTCAGGTGTAGCTAGCATTGTTTTACCAAATGGTGAATATCCTTATGTGGTACAAAATGAAGGGTATACACAAAGTGCAGGAACCGCTATAGTGGCTGATGCAGATGTGCAGATTGATGCAATTTTATCTGTACCAACAGTTATATTTACCGAAGATTTTACAGAAGGTGTAGTACCACCCGCAAACTGGGATGTTACTCCTTTGGGAACAGCAAACTGGGTAATAAGTGAATCAACTTATGCGGGAGGAACATCACCTGAAGGTAAGTATTATTACTTCCCATTTTTCCAGGGTACCACAAGGCTGATAACACCTGGAATTAATACCTCCGCTTATTCAGAGTTAGAACTAAACTTCTCACATAATTTAACGACTGGAGAACTAAATAATAATTACTCACTCCGTGTACAAACTACAAGTGATGGTGGTGTTACATGGAATGAGGTATGGTATGTTATTCCCGGAGGAGGTTTCCCTTTAACTTATGAAACCATTACCATTGCCAATGAAGATGTTGGATCTCCAAATTTCCAGTTCTGTTTAGCTTATCAGTCAACTGTTGACAGAGGAATATGGCATTATTATTTTGATGATATTGTTTTGAAGGGCGTTTCAAGTGGTGTTGAAGTTTATGATGTAACGTTTAATGTTACTGATGAAGAAGCAAACCCCATTGAAGGCGCAAATGTAGATATGGGTATATATGGTGAATACTTAACAGATGCTTCAGGCCAGGTTGTTTTTACCGATGTGGCACAAGGAAGCTATGCATGGTTAGTTAATGCAGGTGCTGGTTTTGTTGAGCAATTTGGAGCTGTTACCGTAGCGGATGCTGACGTAATTGTTGATGTAGAAATGGAAGCCATTCCTCCTGTATTCCCCTTCACCGAAGATTTTACCAACAATACCATGCCACCTGAAGGATGGAGCGTTGTTGGCGGTGGCGATGAGAACTGGACAACATGGAACTCATCCAATGCTGGTGGAACTGCACCAGAGGCAGCGTTTGCCTGGGGGCCTCCAGGTTTTAACGGTAATTCAAAGTTAGTTAGCCCTGTGCTTTCTACTTCCGGAATTGTATCACTTATGCTTGATTTTAAACATAAAGTAGATCATTATACAGGTAGTGGATATTCATGCAAAGTTGAGACAACCAGTGATGGTGGTATCACCTGGAATGAAGTGTGGTCTATTTCTCCAACCGGAGATATTGGACCGGAAGATGTCTCGGTATTTATAGATAATGGCGATGTTGGCTCTGAAGACTTCCAGTTTGCAATTACTTTCGATGGAAATACCAGCTATATTAATTATTGGTACTTCGATGATATTAATTTAGACGTTGTTCAGCTTGCTGACCTTATTCATGAAGAATTCACAACCGGTGAAGATTTTCCACCCGAGGGATGGGATATCAGTAGTGGAGGTTCTGCTAACTGGGGAAAATCTGCAACTAGTAATGCAGGTGGCGAATCATCTGAAATTTTCTTTTCCTGGGGTCCTCCTTATTTTGAAGGAACTTCAAGATTTTTATCACCTACTATGTCAACCTATGCTTATTCTTCATTAAAACTTGAGTTTAATCATTTTGTGTGGGTTAATGGAACTGACGATTACGCCTATAAAGTTGAAACTTCAGGAGATGGTGGAGTTACCTGGAATGAGATATATACAATAACACCACAAAGTGATGTTGATGCTGAGCTTGTATCATTGTTAATCGACAACGAGGATGTTGGCTCTGATAATTTTAAACTGGCCTTTACCTTTGTTGGGAACTCACACCAGATTAACTATTGGTATCTCGATAATTTTTATCTAACTGATGGTGCAGGTTTCGAAACTTACCCTGTAAGCTTTGCTGTTAACGATACAGATGGAAATCCCCTTGAAGATGCCCTTGTTAATTTGGAAACTTATGGCGAAAGGCTTACGGATGCGTCTGGTCAGGCAACTTACGACAATGTATTCCCGGGAACTTATAACTATACCGCAAGCAAATATCGCTATGAAACACAAATAGCAGATCTTACAGTAACAGATGAAGCCCTAACTGTTGATCTGGAAATGGGACCGTCTTTGGAATTATTATACCAAACCTTTGGAGGGTCTTTCCCACCAACTCAATGGACTATTGATGGTAATAGTAGTAACTGGGGTAGGTCTGTTATGACGGCCAATGCAGGAGGTGAAGCTCCTGAGGCCTTCTTTACTTCATCACCAACTGTTAACGGTTCGTCCAGGTTAGTATCTCCTGTTATTGCTACCTCTGATTTCACTGCACTATTCCTTGATTTCAGACAGGCTGTGGCAGATGTTGAAGGAAGTGGATATAGCCTAAAAGTTGAAACCACAAGTGATGGTGGTACAACCTGGAATGAAGCATGGTCGATCTCACCTACAGGGAATATTGGGGGACAACTCATGTCAACCATAGTTGAGACTGCTGATGTTGGATCTGATAGTTTCCAAATTGCATTTACCTTTTATGGAAACTCACTAAATATTAATAAATGGTATATTGATAATGTTCTATTAAGTGGGGCACTTGCTTATGATGCTGGTGCTCTTTCAATTGATAACGCAGGATTAGCTATTTCAGGAGATACTTTTGATCCTGCCGCTACTGTTAAAAATACAGGTTTTGAAACGGTATCTTTTGATGTTACTTATGAAATTCTTGATGGTACAGCTGTATATTCTGAAACACTAACAGTTACCGATCTGGCACCCCTGGGTGAGGAGGCTTTAAGCTTCCCTGCATGGGCGGCTGTTACTGGTCAGTATGTTATTGATGTAAGTGTTGACCTTGATGGAGATGAAAATCCTGATAATGATATGCTAAGTCAAACACTTGGCGTTGCCACAACTCTTGTTCCCTTAAAGCCATTATACGAAGTATTCACAAGTTCTACTTGTGGGCCTTGTTTGTATGGAAATGAAGTAATGGATGGTGTTTTGGAGGACAATCCTGATGAGTACTCACTCATTAAGTACCAGGTGAACTGGCCTGGATATGGTGACCCTTATTATACCGAAGAAGTTGGTGAACGTGTAGGCTATTATGGAGCTTCATATGCTCCTGATTTGTATATCAATGCAGATCAAAACTCTGCAGCAGGTATGACACAGGCTATTTTTGATGAATATGCAAGTACTGAATCAGGTTTGGTTATAAACGTCACTGAAGCTGCAATGGATGAGGAGAATATTATTTCTGTTTCTGTTGATCTTTCAGGAATTATTAATTACGCTGAAGGCTTAACCGCACATATTGTAGTTGTTGAAAAACTAACAACAGGCAATGTTGGAACCAATGGTGAAACAGAATTCTACAATGTGATGATGAAAATGTTACCTGATGCTGCTGGAACAACACTTGGTGCCATTGTGCCAGGTACACCACTTAACATATCCGAATCATTTGATATGGATGACACCAATATGGAAACTCCTGATGATATTGCCGTAATCGTTATTGTACAGAATGATATAGACAAGAGCGTAGTACAGTCGGAAATGGTTAACGCTTATGTTAGTAGGATCAATGATGTTGGTATTTCCGCCATTGTTTCACCAAATTCAGGTGATAACCTTAGCAATGCCGAAACTGTATCAATAACCCTCAGGAATTTTGGTTCTGCAGCGCAATCACATATTGACTGGGACGTTTTATGGGATGGCCCATCAGATGGTTCTTTATCGGGTGCTTATGAAGGTCCGCTCGCTGGCGGCGAATCAGTAAGTTTTGATGCCGGAACAGCCGATCTCTCTATCGAAGGCGATTACAATTTTACAGCTTGTACATACTTAGATGGTGATGAAGGTCCTTCAAACGATTGCATTTATAAGACTGTTACCCACGAAGGGGTCGTAGTAAACTCTGATGTAGGTATTACTGCTATCGTTTCACCAACTTCAGGTGCAAACCTTAGCAATGCTGAAACTGTAACACTTACCATTACGAATTTTGGTACTCAATCGGAGACAGATATTATCTGGGACGTTTTGTGGGATGTTCCTGGCGATGGTAACTTATCAGGTACTTTTGCAGGTCCACTCGCTGGCGGCGAATCAGTAACTTTTGATGCCGGAACAGCCGATTTCTCAATCGAAGGCAGCTATAGTTTTACGGCTTGTACCAACTTAGATGGTGATGTTGATGATACAAATGATTGTACAGACAGAACAGTTTATCACACGCCCTTATCACCTGATAAACTAACCTTATTCTATGAAGGAGTAGCATTTGAAGCGGGTGGAACCCTAACTGTTCAGGGTGACGAATCTCTTTTGGAGATTGTTGCCCATATGGCCATCCAGAATAATTTTTCGACAGCCAAGGACATTTTGGTATCCAAAGAAGTTATTTCCGAAACCGAAGGCCATTCCAACATGTTCTGTTGGGTATACTGTTTCACACCAAACATTATTGTTTCACCAATCTCACTCACACTGGAAGCAGAAAAACTTAACGAAGATGACTTTAGTGGCCACCTGATACCTGACGGCGTTGTTGGTAAAACAGTTGTCAAGTACACCTTCTTCGAGGAGGACAATACTGATGTTGCGGTTGATTTCTTTATTGAATACATTGCCGGCAATCCGGATCCATGGGAAGTTATTCCTACCGAAATCATTCATACCATTCAGATACCTGTATCAGTTGATCCAAATATTTTCGGTGAAAGCCTGGAAGATGGCGACTGGGTTGGTGTTTTCTACATCAACGACGAAGGCATTGAAGTTTGTGGCGGTGCTTCACAGGTCAATGCTTCTGGAAGCACTGTAGTAACTGCCTATGGTAATGACTCAGTTGATAAGAACGGTTTTGATGCTGGTGAAATCTTCAGGTGGCTTATGTATGATAACAGCGAAGTCATGGAATACCAAGCTGTTGCTACCTATAACGCTGCAGCTCCAAACCAGGAACTGTTTGCATCATTTGGAACATCTCAACTCACAAGCCTCGAGGCGGTTGAATCATTGCAGACATACACTTTTGAAGAAGGCTGGAACAGTATGTCATCCTACCTCACTCCCGTAAATCCGGATGTGGAAGTAATGTTTGCACCATTTGTAGATGATCTTGCCATATTCAGAAATCTAACTGGAGTTTACTGGCTCGAAGGAGATCTGAATACGATTGGTGATTTCGATAATCAATCAGGATATGTGTTAAAGGTAAATGAAACCGTTAATTACAATCTAGCGGGTTCAGGCGAAGCTGACAAAGTGTTGACCTTTGAAAATCCGGGATGGTATTATATGCCCGTATTAAGTGAGTGTGCTGTTTCCATTGAAGACTTGTTCGGAGATCAGCTGGGCAGTGTTATTATCATTCAGGAATTGATTGGTGTTAACTTATACTGGGCCGACATGTCAATCTACACACTAAGCGAACTTCAGCCGGGAATGGCATATGCTATTAAAGTAAGCAGTGGGGTTACAGTTGAATTCCCAACATGTACCTTCAAGTCAGCTTTTGCAGCAAACACGAACCAGCTTAATACGGTATGGGGATCATTGAATTTCGCTCCATCGAAGCAAACCACCGTGTTCATGAATTCAGCGACAAGCAGCTTACAAACAGGAGATGTAATCGGAGCCTTCGATTCGAAAGACAACTTATATGGTTATGCCACAGTTGAAGATAATACTGGCAACCTTGCGATGAGTCTTTTCGGAAGCGATGATATGTCAATTACTGAGAATGGTTTTGTTGATGGTGATCAAATAACATTTAAGTTATACCGTCAATCAAGCGACGAATACTTTAACCTTACTGTAAACTACAGCGCCGACTTAGAGAATGTATCCGGTAACTTCTACCGTGATTCATATGCTGCCGTTACTGCCTTAACATTTAAATCAGAGAATATTCTAGCGGACCAATTCACTTGCAATTTGTATCCAAATCCTGCACAGGATGTTGTTACAATTCAGGTATCCGGAAGCGGTTCAAGTCTGATTAAGGTACAGGTGTATGATCTCAATGGAAGAACAGTGCTTGAACAGGAATTTGTGGAACAAGCCACCCTGAACGTAGATGCACTTGAAGCAGGAATATATTCAGTTAAAATATTTACCGATAATGATTTTTCTAAGGTGGAAAAACTCATTGTAAGGTAATTTTCTTCATAAACGTTAGGTAAAAGCCCGGAATAAAATCCGGGCTTTTTTTTATCATCTTTTCCTCAAATTCGTAATCAGCTGATATAAACCTATGTGAACATGTGAGTAAAGGTGTTGTAAAGGTTAAAATAGCTATCTCTAAAGGTTTTTTAGTGGTGATTAATTTGTAGATGATGAAAGTACTTACAATATTTGCAATGTCGATTTTAAGTTCATAGTGGAACAGGGACATTTATAAGCAAACGAATTTTCCACAGCAAACAAATAATATTTTTTATCTTGTAAATTAAAAACAATGAGAATACAAATACTAAAAATTGTACTGGTCATCCTGATGCTGTTACCTACAATTATAACTTTTGCACAGCTTGGGCAGGACATGTCGGAAATGCCTGTTCATAACACGAATCAAATAATAGAAAAGCATCCCGCGGGCGATGAAACACGTAATACTATTTTTAGCGAGGATTTTTCTGGCGTTTTTCCTCCTACCGGATGGGATATAGTTGGCGGTGGAGACGAAAACTGGGTAAAACGTCCTACATCGAACGCCGGAGGCGAAGCTCCTGAAATTACCTTTGGTTGGGGCCCTCCAATCTTTACTGGCACTTCAAGGCTGGTAACTTCTGAGATTTCTACTTCAGGTTATTCCTCACTAGAGCTCGAGTTTAAACATTATGTTTGGGACTATGCCGGTAGCGGTTATTCATACAAAGTTGAAACCACAAGCGATGGCGGTGCTACCTGGAATGAAGTATGGTCCATATCGCCAACCGGAGATATTGAACCCGAAACCATAACCGTTGTAATCGATAACGAAGATGTTGGATCTGATAATTTTCAGCTTGCTGTAACTTTCGAGGGCAGTACAACCCAGATTAATTATTGGTACCTCGATGATATCATTTTATCAACTGTATCCGGAACAACCTATACTGCTACATATATCGTAAAGGATGAGGACACAAACCCGGTTGAAGGCGCTGTGGTAAATATGCAAAATGGCGGCGCAAAGATTACAGATGCTTCCGGTCAAGCTATTTTCACGGGTGTATTTCCGGGAACCTATACCTGGAATGTAAGTGCGAGCGGTTTAGCCACCGAATTTGGAGACGTAACAATTACAGATGCTGACGTAACTGTTGATGTAGTTATGGGTACTGCTACTGAATTATTGAGTGAACACTTCGCTGGTGGCACATTCCCTCCCGAGGGATGGTCAAAATTTGGAGATGGGCAGCCGAACTGGAATAGAATTAACTCAAACAATGCTGGGGGTGAGTATCCTGAAGTTCGCTTTAATAGAAGCCCGGTTTTTACTGGCAGCTCAAAATTTGTTTCTCCTACTCTTGTTACTTCCGGCTACAACGCATTGTTTCTGGAGTTCAAGTTTGCCCTGGCAGATAGTATGGGAAGCGGATATTCGATAAAGATTGAATCTACCAGTGATGGTGGATCTACCTGGAATGAAGCGTGGTCAGTTTCGCCCACGGGAGATATTGAACCAAAAGACCAGACCGTATTAATTGCGACTGATGATGTTGGCTCCAACGAATTTCAGTTTGCATTTACCTTCGAAGGAAATTCAGCTCAGATAAATACATGGCATATCGATGACGTTAGATTAATAACCGCACTTGCTTATGATGCTGCCATTGTTTCTGTTGATGTTCCTGCGTTATCTATTTCCGGAGTTAATATTGATCCGGCTGCCACAGTAACAAATATAGGTTATGAAACTGCTACTTTTGATGTGAAGTTTGAAATTATTAAGGATGATGTAGTTTATTCAGAACTTATTACAGTTACCAACATGGAACCGCTCGACGTAGAAACCTTAACCTTCCCCAGTTGGACTACTGTTTTAGGTAGTTATAATCTCAGGGTAACATCTAATCTTACTGATGATGAAAATACATCCAACGATACCATTATTGCAACTTTAGGAGTTACAAACGGACTGGTTGATAAAAAACCATTGTATGAGATGTTTACAAGTTCCACTTGCGGCCCATGCCCGGCAGCAAATAACGTTGTTGATTCAATTTTGGAAAAAAACCCTGATCAATATACAATAATTAAATATCAAATGAACTGGCCTGGTGCTGGAGACCCATATTATACCGAAGAATGTGGTGTTAGAGGAAATTATTACGGAGTTTCTTCAGTTCCCGATTTATATATTAATTCGGAACAGAATTCGCCACCTTTGTATTTTACACAGGAAACTTTTGATCAGTACCTCGATATTGAAACCGCTTTGGAAATTAACATAAGCGAAGCCCTCATTTATGACGACAATTCAGTTTCTATATCGGTGGATCTTGAGCCAATCGTTAATTATGCACCGGGCTTGAAGGCATATATTGTGGTTACTGAAAAACTGACAGAAGATAATGTTGGTAATAATGGCGAAACAGAATTTCACCATGTAATGATGAAAATGCTTCCCGATGAAACAGGTACAACATTGGATGCATTAGTTGGTGGTGAAACAACTACACTAACTGAATCTTTTGATATGAATCTTACCAATATGGAAACACCAGATGATTTATCAGTGGTTGTTTTTGTGCAAGACGATTCTGATAAAGATATTGTACAAAGTGATATGTCAGATATTTTGCTTGCTACAGGCATCGTAAATTCAACTAATAACGAAAATAGCTTGCAAATTTTCCCCAACCCTGCCCGGGATGAGGTTTCAATCCAGGTAGCAGATAATGGTTCAAATTTGGTGAAAGCTATTGTGTTTGACCTCAATGGAAAAAAAGTACTGGAACAGGAATTTGTGGAACAGGCAACGTTGAATGTTAGTACACTGGGCGCAGGTGTGTATGCTATAAAAATCTTTTCCAATAATAATTTTAGCAGCGTAGAAAAACTAATTATCAGGTAATTTCTTTAATACTTATTATCAAATGAAAACACATCCGCTAACTTTACTTGCAATACTCATTCTCCTCACAACGAATTGCTTTGCCCAGCAAGTTCCTCGCCAAATGGTTGTCCTTGAAATCGGGACCGGCACCTGGTGCCAGTATTGCCCTGGGGCTGCAATGGGTGCAGATGATCTGGTTGAAAACGGGCATGATGTTGCCGTTATCGAATATCACACCTATGATGCCTATACAACAGATCAAACTGATGCACGGATTTATGACTATTACGGCATGTTCGCCTTTCCAACAGCAATTTTTGATGGTGTAATCACCGAATTAAGCAATAGCCAGACAGAAAGCCTCTACGAAGTTTATTTGCCGCATTACGAGCAGAGGATTGAAATCATGTCTGACTTTTCGATTGCCATGTCCTTTGAAAATACAGGAGGCAGCAATTATACAGCTCATGTAAATGTTGATATGGTGAACCCCTGGACCGGAACTGCAACCTTACAGTTTGTCCTCACCGAGAGTCACATTCCTGAAAACTGGCAAAACCAGGAGGAACTCGATTTTGTTTGTCGGCTTATGTTCCCGGATGCAAATGGTAGTGTACTCGATTTTTCGGGGGGCAATTCCCTGGATTTCGATTTTGACTTTGAGCTGGTGGAAGGATGGCTTGCTGAGCATTGTGAGCTGGTGGCCTTTGTCCAGGAAAATGATTCCAAAGAAATTCTACAAGGAAATAAAATCAGCCTTGAATGGCAGGCATCTTCAGATGCGACCCTTATAGATTTGACAGTAGATGATGAAAGCATCGAAGATTTTGATCCGGATACCTACTACTACGAATATTGGGTGCCGGCTGGAACACAGGTTCCGCCAACAATTGATGGCATAGTAAATCATGCTGGTGCAACAATGGATGTCACACAGGCCACCACAATTCCAGGATCTGCATACATCCTTGTAACAGCAGAAGACGGCACAACTCAACTGGAATACGAAGTGGAGATTTTTATGGAATCCAGCAGCGATGCCACTTTAATGGACCTTACTGTAGATGCTACGAGCATCAATGGATTTGATCCGGATACCTATTACTATGAGTATTGGGTGCCGTCAGGAACACAGGTTCCACCAACTGTTGATGGCATAGTAAATCATTCTGGTGCAACTATGGATATTACCCAGGCCTCTGCAATTCCCGGATCAGCAAATATCCTCGTTACGGCAGAAGATGGAACAACACAGCTGGAATACGAGGTTGAATTTTTTATGGAATCCAGCAGCGATGCCACTTTAATGGACCTTACTGTAGATGGCACAAGCATCAATGGATTTGATCCGGATACCTATTACTACGAGTATTGGGTACCCTCAGGAACACAGGTTCCACCAACTGTTGATGGCATAGTAAATCATGCTGGTGCAACTATGGATATTACCCAGGCCACTGCAATTCCCGGATCAGCAAGTATCCTCGTTACTGCAGAAGATGGAACAACACAGCTGGAATACGAGGTTGAATTTTTTGTAGGGCTCAGCAGCGATGCTACCTTATCGGATCTTACAGTGGATGGCGCAAGTATAAATGGATTTGATCCGGAAACCTACTACTACGAATTTTGGCTACCACCCGGAACGCAGGTCCCACCAACTATTGATGGCACTGTAAATCATCCTGCTGCAAGCATGGACATCACTCAGGCCACTGCAGCTCCCGGATCAGC
>Ga0075111_1000430_pt1 | contig 19745 bp, 18 predicted proteins | sample AntAceMetag02UKK_FD_69787 | JGI IMG/M metagenome (GOLD analysis project Ga0075111, IMG submission 69787) | Saline lake microbial communities from Ace Lake, Antarctica - Antarctic Ace Lake Metagenome 02UKK | ecosystem: Environmental > Aquatic > Non-marine Saline and Alkaline > Saline | place... | reverse complement strand
CGTCATGGCCAAAAGCGGGGCAACCATGGTGGAGGTGGGAACGACCAACAAAACGCATCTAAGGGATTATGAGGATGCGATCGGTCCCGACACAGCCCTGCTTCTTAAGGTGCACACGAGCAACTACCAGGTGGTGGGTTTTACCGAAGAGGTTCCTCTGGAAGCACTTGTTGCGTTAGGAAAGCAGCACGGGATTCCAGTCATGGAGGATCTTGGAAGTGGCTGTCTTGTGGACTTTTCTGCGTACGGGCTGATCAGGGAGCCCACGGTTCAGGAAACTCTCGAGCGGGGGGGCGGGCTCGTTACCTTCAGCGGCGACAAGCTGCTTGGCGGCCCCCAGGCTGGAATAATATTAGGACAGGCCGACCTGGTGGACGCTATCAGGCAAAATCAGCTCGCCAGGGCCCTGAGAATTGACAAATTGACCCTCCTGGCCCTGGAAGAAACATTGAAATTGTACCGGGACAAAGAAGCTGCCACTGAAGCTATTCCTACTTTACGGATGATTAGCCAGCCTTACTCTTCCATCAGGAAAAAGGCGAGCCGCCTGTTCAGGCTGGTCAAGGGAATATCAACGGATCGTTTCCGCATGGAGCTGGTGGATGGTTCTTCAAAGGTGGGTGGAGGTGCGCTGCCTTTGCAGGAATTGCCCAGCAGGCTGTTGTCTCTGGTTCCAGAACGGTTCTCACCACAAGAAATGGAAAAGCGCCTCAGATCTTCTTCCCCACCGATTATCGGCAGGCTGGAGAAAGAGAGAGTCCTGCTTGATCTGCGGACCATCCAGGAAAATGAGATGAAGATCGTTGCCCAGGCTATCAAGGATCTGGCATTTGAAAACAACGGGGAAAAGGAGAATTGATCTTGAAGAACATCATCGACGCAATCCTGAAAGAGAGCTTAAAAGCCAAGGAAGAATTTGTCAGTGAAAATGTAGACAAACTGATAACCTTGTCGGAAAAAATTGCTTCGGCCTTTCTCAATGACAAAAAGCTCCTCATATGTGGAAATGGAGGAAGCGCCGCGGATGCCCAGCACGTGGCCGCGGAATTTGTAAACAGGTTTGAACTGGAAAGACCTCCGTTACCAGCCCTGGCTTTGACAACCGATACGTCAGTGATTACAAGTATCGGCAACGATTACTCTTTTGATGAAATCTTTTCAAAACAGGTAAAGGCCCTCGGTGTGGAAGGGGACCTTCTTCTGGCTATAAGCACAAGTGGAAATTCCAAAAATATTCTTGTGGCTGTGGAGGCTGCACGGGATTTGGGTCTGTTCACTGTAGGTCTGTTGGGAAAAGACGGGGGCAAATTGCAAAACGCGGTCCATATGGCTCTGGTGGTCCGGCATGATGTAACTGCCCGAATACAGGAAGCCCATCTTCTGGCAGAACATATTATCTGCAGGCTTGTGGATTACATCCTTTTCCAGAAACATCTTGAAAGGAACTAATGAAACCTAAGCCCATCCCACTGGATCAAGTAACTTCTTACCCTTTGAAGGAAAGGGAAAGCAAGGTCAATATTGACGATTTCGCCCATTCTTGGGTTCCTGAGGGATCTCTGGAACGGTGGTTAAAATCGCTTCCCGGGATCCTTGCCGCGAAAGATCTGCTGGAAATCAGGGATTGTATGGTGAAGATTGTTTCATCGGAAAAAACCATTCTTCTGGCCATGGGGGCCCATGGAATAAAGGTGGGGCTGAATCCGGTTATCATAGATCTCATGGAGCGTGGAATTCTGAAAGGAATTGCCATGAACGGCGCCGGTATTATCCACGATGCTGAACTGGCCATGGCAGGATCCACTTCGGAAGATGTGGCAGCCTCCCTTGGCAAGGGGCAGTTCGGCATGGCCGAAGAAACAGGCAGGTACCTGAATGATGCCATAACCGATGGGGCAAAAAAAGGACTTGGACTGGGTGAATCGGTGGGGGCCATGCTTGTTCGAGAAGACTTTCCTTTCAACCGATACAGCCTCCTTGCCAGGGCACGGGAGCTTGAAATCCCTGTTACTGTGCACGTGGGGATTGGCACCGATATTATTCACTTTCATCCCAATGCGGATGGTGCAGCCATTGGAAAAACGTCACATCTGGATTTTCGAATTTTTTCCAGCCTTGTAACGACCCTCGAAGGAGGCATGTTGATCAATCTCGGTTCTGCCGTTATTCTTCCTGAAGTATTCTTGAAGGCCCTGAGCTTGGTAAGGAATCTTGGTTACAGGATCACGGATCTGACAACAGTAAACATGGATTTTATTCAGCATTACCGTCCCATGACCAATGTGGTTCGCCGTCCCACGCTTGAAGGGGGAAAAGGCTACAGCCTAGTGGGACATCACGAACTGATGTTTCCCCTGCTGGCGGCAGCGGTCATAGAAGGGTTGCATAAACGATAAGGAAATATGATGCCTATATATGAGTTCAAATGTTCTGAATGCAATGAGGAATTTGAAACGCTGGTCTTCAGGAGTGATGAGAAGGTAGCCTGCCCCCAGTGTGATGGAGATAGAGTAAAGAGGTTGATGTCTGCGTGCGGTTTTAAAAGTGGCGGTGGTCCGGCCTATTCTGGAGACCCATCCGGCGGTTCGACCCGTTCTGCCGGATCATCCGGCTGTTCAGGATGTACCAGTACCAACTGTAGCAGTTGTCACTAATATGAATTGAGGATACCGTTTTGTTTCGAATCGGATTTGGCTACGACGTTCATCGTCTCACGGAAAGCAGACCCCTGATTTTAGGGGGCGTCCATGTGCCTTACCCCTTTGGACTCGATGGACATTCCGATGCTGATGTACTCATCCATGCGGTCATGGATGCGGTGTTAGGAGCACTGGGTAAAGGAGATATCGGCCAGTACTTTCCGGATACAGATCCCAAATACAAGGGCATCTCCAGCCTGTCTCTCTTGAAAGCCGTGGCGGATCTTGCCAGGGCTGACCGATTCCACCTGAATAATCTGGATATAACGGTGGTAGCTCAAGCACCCAGGCTGGCGCCGCACCTGTCCGAAATGCGGGAGAATCTGGCAAAGGTTCTCGAAACGCCGGTTGACAGGATAAACATCAAGGCAACGACCAGTGAAGGGCTGGGTTTCTGTGGAAAAAGAGAAGGGATGGAAGCCTTTGCGGTGGCAAGCCTCATTCAAGGTGAAGAGGAAAAGACAGCCGGAACCATGTAAATGACCGTCCGGCTGCCTGAATCAAGCCTGAATGAATCGGTTTTTTGTGAACACCAAATTACTCAGGAATGGTATAGGTTACTTGAGCACTACTGACGCGTCCGTTCACATCGTTCAATAGAATTTTTATTTTGTGAACACCCGGGCTGAAGGAAAGATTCGGGCAGGTTACCGTTATCTTATTTGCGGTGGCTTCGGTAATGTTGGCGACAAAATAATCGATGAGCAGGGCTGTTACATCCGTGTTGTTGTAGTGAAATTTGAAGGAAGATGCGCCGGCAAACCCGCTCGGGGATCCCAAGGTGAACGACAAGGTAAAAGGCGTCGTATCCACCACATCGGCGGGTAGGGGCAATATGGTGATATTATAAGCCGCCAGGTTCTTGATCCTGTAAATTTTACCCGCACTGCCATCCACAACTAACATGTCGTTGGCATATTCCCCACCCTTGCTGAAATGAATCTCTACCGGTTCTTCAAATCCTTCGGCAAAGGTTGTCCTGACGCCAGCAGGAGAGATTCTTATTATTTCTCCGGTCTTGCTTTCGCTGACATATAGGAAATTGCCAAATGGAGTGTTGTTGCCAAAGGCAAGGCCTATCGGATTATCTAATTCCGTCAAAAAAGCTGTAGACTTTCCCATGGAGTCCACTTTCGATACCTCTCCACCACTGGTATTTGTCACGTAGAGAGATGTACCGAATGCGTCTCCCTGGCCGAAGGCAAGAACGCTGGGACGGCTCAACCCGTTGGCAAAGTCGGAGACAACCCCCGCAGGAGATACCTTTACAATCTTGTTTGCATTGGCCGAAGCCACATACAAATCACTGCCGAAACCGTTTTCCATTCCCCAGACCATATCCAAGGGAGAATCAATGCCAGTGGCAAAGGTGTATTGATCGCCACTTGGAGAAAGCCTTATAATGTTTCCGTCCGTCGAATACGATTCTCCTACGTACAGGTAATTGCCGAAACTTCCCGAACCAAAAAGAATGGCTACGGGGTAATCCAGCGTCCCCGGGTACGGGGTCTTGGCGCCATTTGGAGCAATTTTTGTCACCCTGTCTGCGCCATATTCCGTGACAAAAAGATTCGGACCATATCCACCTCCAGGGTGAAAATTTACCACATCCTGGGGATTCGACAAACCTTCCGTAAGCAAGATCGATCTATAGCCAGGTTCATTTATAATCACGGCAGCCTGGGTGGAAACTCCATTAAACAAACACAGCAAAAGCGCAAATACCAAAATTTTCATCCAATGCTCTTTCATTACTTTCTCCTTCCCCTAGGTTCTTTTCCATGCATCTAGAGAGAAATAAACGGTGAACTTTTTTATGATAATGGCTCCCTTTTACCACAAGGCATAGCCACTTTCAAGAGAGTAAGCAATTATCATTTCCAGAATTATGACCATCCTTACCTGCTGAGGATATGTCGTTTGAAGAAGAAATTTTCCATTAGTTCCCTTTTAGAGGAACTGGGATATTCTGATGTTTCATTAAAAAGCCTGGGGATGCAACACTGACTTCTTGACTTTGTTCGGTCATCTGATAAAAGATGGGCAGTAAAAAATCAAGATCTTCAGGTTCCTTCATTGAGGAAACAAAATTTGAAGACCATTTGTCAGTATTTTGATCTGTCCCGGCAGAATAAGGAGGCTCCACGTGGCACTTAGACTATATAATACGGCAACCCATAAAAAAGAACCATTCCGACCCCTTGAAGAAGGCAAAGTGGGCGTCTATGTGTGTGGCGTCACAGTGTACGATCTTTGCCATATCGGCCATGCCAGGTCGACCATCGTGTTTGATATTCTTACGAGATATCTGAGGGCAAGGGGATATCAGGTAACGTATGTTCGAAATTTCACTGATATTGATGATAAAATCATCGAAAGAGCTCGGCTTCTGGGGAAGGATACGGTTGAACTGGCCCAGGAATTTATTGATGCCTTTTATGAAGATATGGGCCGTCTTGGGGTGATCAATGCGGATGTGGAGCCAAAGGCCACGGACCACATCGATGGCATGATCGAGATGATCAAGACCCTTATAGACAAGGGCCATGCTTATGCTGAAGGAACCGATGTTTATTTCTCCGTGACGTCGTTCAAAGATTACGGCGGTCTTTCGGGGAGAAAACTGGAAGATATGCGGGCAGGCAGTCGAATCGCCGTAGATGACCGGAAAAGACATCCCATGGATTTTGTTCTGTGGAAAAGTGCCAAAGAAGGAGAACCTGAGTGGCCCAGCCCATGGGGTTCGGGAAGGCCTGGGTGGCATCTGGAATGCTCAGTCATGAGCAATCAATATCTTGGGATTTCTTTTGACATCCACGGAGGTGGGCGCGATCTCCTGTTCCCACACCATGAAAACGAACGGGCGCAGTCGATTGGCGCCAATGGCGGTAGTTTTGCCAGGAACTGGGTCCATAATGGCTTCGTTACGGTAGAATCAGAAAAAATGTCGAAATCGTTGGGTAATTTCCTTACCATCCGGGACGCACTTAAGGAGTATCATCCTGAAGTTCTAAGACTTTTCCTTATTTCCAAACAGTATCGAACCCCCCTTGATTTTTCAAAAGATGATGTTTTGGGTCTCCAGTCAGGCCTTGTACGAATATACCGGACACTGCAACGCCTTGAAGAAATTGCAGGACCTTACGAGGAAACGCAATACGAAACATCAGCCGCGCCCTTCGCTGAAGAATTCCCCCCCCAATCTTTTATGGGCAGGTTTGTGGAGTTGATGGACGATGATCTCAACACTTCCGGCGCCATCGGCCTTGTTTTTGAAAAAGTCAGAGATATGAACAGGGTCATGGACGACATACAGGGGGATGTGCCGGAGGAAACGGTTCGCAGTCTCAGGAAGGTTCAGCATCAGTTGAATATCATCGGCCGTGCGCTTGGGTTATTTCAGGAAAAACCGGAAAGTTTTTTCGAACAGGTGTCAGAGAGTTCCGACCGGATTGACGACGAGAAAATCGAAAAGCTGGTGGAAGAAAGAACCGTGGCCAGAGCAGAAAAGGACTGGGCCAGGTCTGATGAAATCCGAGATCAGCTGAAGGAAATGGGGGTCATTCTGGAAGATGGGCCAAAGGGGACTTCCTGGAGGCTTGATGTTTGAGATTCGATCCAGTTTCTCCCCATGCGGGGACCAGCCGGAGGCCATCGGGGATCTGGTAGATGGTCTGAGGAAAGGATTGGATAAACAGGTTCTTCTCGGCGTTACCGGATCCGGAAAAACCTTTACCGTGGCCCAGGTGATTGCCGAGGTTCAGAGGCCGGCTCTGGTTATTGCCCCAAACAAAACCCTTGCAGGGCAACTCTACGGGGAGATGAAAAAGCTGTTTCCTGACAATGCGGTAGAATATTTTGTCAGCTATTATGACTACTACCAACCGGAAGCCTATATCGCGCAGTCCGATACCTACATCCAGAAAGATTCCCATATCAACGAACAGATCGACAAAATGAGGCACGCTGCCACCAGATCCCTTCTGGATCGGGACGACGTCATTATTGTGGCAAGCGTATCGTGTATCTATGGGTTAGGGTCTCCGGAAGCCTACCATGATATGCTTATTACTATCGAAACAGAAACCATTCTTTCAAGAGAGGATGTGGTAAAAAAGCTGATTGAGATCCACTATGAACGTGGGGAAATGGATTTTTACAGGGGGAGATTTCGTGTGCGGGGCGATGTTCTGGACATCTATCCGGTTCATGAAGAAGATCGGGCAGTGCGAATTAATTTTTTCGGCGACGAAGTGGAATCTATTCAGGAAATAGACCCTCTCACGGGAAAATCCATTTCCAATTTGAAACGGATCACCATTTATCCTGCCACCCATTATGTTACTTCCGTGGGAGTACGAGAAAAAGCGGTCAGGCACATTAAAGAAGAATTAAAAGAACAGGCAGAGCTTTTTTATGAGGAAAAAAAGTTCATTGAAGCCCAGAGGATTGAGGAAAGAACCAGATTCGATCTGGAAATGATGGCTGAAATGGGATATTGTCATGGAATAGAGAACTATTCGAGACATCTGACCGGCAGGAATCCGGGAGAACCCCCGCCCACCCTTCTTGATTATTTTCCAAAGGATTTCATTGTTGTCATTGACGAAAGCCACATTACGGTTCCTCAACTCAACGGTATGTACAGGGGAGATCGGTCAAGGAAAAAAACCCTGGTAAAATATGGGTTTCGTCTTCCCTCCGCCCTGGACAATCGACCCCTTACTTTTGAAGAATTTGGCGATCGGGTGACCCAGGTAATCTATGTTTCCGCTACACCCGGTCCGTACGAACTTGAAAAAAGCCTAATGACTACGGAACAGATTATCAGGCCGACGGGTCTGGTGGACCCGGAGATTCAGGTAAGACCGGCCACGAACCAGGTGGATGATCTGTTGGGACTGATCAGGGGACGGGCTGAGGAAGGGGAAAGGACTCTTGTTACTACCTTGACCAAGAGAATGGCGGAAGACCTGACGGAATACTATTCCGAATTAGGCGTCAAAGTGGCCTATATGCACTCTGATATCAAAACCATCGAGAGGATGGAAATCATTCGGGATCTGAGACTGGGCGTATTTGACGTGCTGGTGGGAATCAACCTCCTCAGAGAAGGCCTTGACCTGCCGGAAGTTTCCCTCGTAGCCATCCTCGATGCAGACAAAGAAGGGTTCCTGCGTTCTGAGAGGTCTATCATTCAGACCTGTGGAAGGGCCGCCAGGAATATCAACGGAACAGTTATCCTTTATGCAGATAAGGTAACCGGCTCCATGGAAAGGGCAATGAAAGAGAGCCGTCGGCGCAGGGATACTCAATTAAACTACAACAGGGATAACCAGATTACACCCCAGTCCGTCAAAAAAGATATTGACAATATCCTGGAGTCTGCGTACGAGGCTGATTATGTAACGGTTCCCCTTATTTCCGAAGAAGACGCAGAGTACGTGAAACGTGAAAACCTCTCCGTAGTCATCGAGGACCTCACAAAGAAAATGATGGAGGCTGTTTCAAAACTGGAGTTTGAAGAAGCCGCCGCATTCAGAGACAGGATAAGAAGCCTGGAAAACCAGGAATTGGAAATGCTTGGGGGTTCTTGATGACACCAAAAAAGCGAAAAAAAAAGGCTCCACAACGTAAGGAACGGGGTCGCGGGGACATGGGAAAACAATCCGGAAAACCAATTCAGAATCCTATGTCGTGCCTTATTCCGGGTTTTCATGGGGTAAAAGAGGCCCTATCTCAAAATAGGATAAAGATTCGTAAAATTCTGATCGCAGAAGGAAAAAGTTCAGGAAGAACGGAAGAGATCCTCAGGCTGGCGGAAAAAGGTCGCATCCCTGTTGTTTTCATGAAAAGGACCGAGATGGAAACGCTTCTTCCGAATCTTGTTCACCAGGGAATTGCGGCGTTGCCGGAAGAATTCGCCTATACCGAACTCCCTGCTATGGCTGAACTTTCCACCGGGTCGGAGGGAAATGGCCTTCTCTTGGCCGCTGACCATATTACCGATGAGGGAAATCTGGGCGCCCTTATGAGAACGGCTCTGTTCTTCGGGGCGGATGGATTTATTGTCCCGAAAGATCGTGCCGCGGGGATAGGACTGGGGACAATAAAGAGATCTTCAGGCGCCCAACTGCATCTACCCGTATCCAGGGTGGTAAATATGGGAAGGACCCTGGATTTCCTTAAGGACAAAGGTTTTTGGATTATCGGCGCCGCTGAAGATGGCCCGGTACCTTTGTACGATTTTGACTGGAATCGGAACCTTGTTCTCGTTCTTGGCAATGAACAGAACGGACTCAGCCAACCCGTTTTGAAACGTTGTCATCAGGTGGTCAACATCCCTTCCAAAGGCAAGATGGCCTCGCTGAATGTTTCTGTTGCCGGCGGTGTGATCCTCTCCGAAATTTTGAGACAGAGACTTTCCAGATGAGATTTCAGCGTTCAGGTTTCAGGTGTCGGGTGTCAGTGTTTAGAACATCCAGTTTCCAATTGAAGAGCACGAGCGGCGCCGTCCCGCTTTTAAGCGGGATCAGATCAAGAAAGAAACTTTGGTATTGTGGTAGGTTATTAGAGGAATCCCGATGGTCCCTGACTGCCTACTGCTTACCGCTTACTACCTACTGAACGTTTCACACGAGCGTCCTTCAGGGAGTAACGGTAGAGATAAAGCAACTGCCCTTTTCTTCATCATCTTTATCCGTTACCTCGACAATGCACGTATCGGTAGACTGGGCGCCGTTGTTATCTGTGACTGTCAGGGTGAAAGTAAGGGATTCTGTGCTATTTGGCGCTGAAAAAGAGGGTTTTACCGCACTGGAATCAGACAAAGTGACCGAGGTTCCATCAGTCTGGGCCCATTGAAACAGGGGAATGCCATAATCGGGATCCACCGATGCTGAACCATTCAAGGTAACGGAAACCTCCTGTTTTACCGTTTGGTCGCTTCCCGCGCTGGCGGTGGGGCCCACATTGGGATTGTTTCGACCCGTGTGCCGGACGTCGTGATTGAAAAGAGGCCAGGCGGAAACTGCAACCCTGTCTGCTCCGGTTTCCACAGCATACAGAGATCCGTCCGCGCAGCCTATATAAAGAACACCGCCGAAACCGATTGTGGGAGAAGACGGCCCGGCCGCGTTGGTTAGATTCAAGGACCATTTTTCCGTTCCATCACTCGCATTAATGGCGTATAGGGTATTGTCGTCAGCCCCAATGTACAAAATCCCATTATTTCCCAGAACCGGAGAGGACAGGACCGCTCCGGAAGTACTAAATACCCAGCGCTCGGTACCGTCAGACTTGATGGAATACACCTTGTTATCTTCTGAACCTACATACAGACTGGAATCAGACCCGATCGCAATGGAAGAGGAGACAATGCCTTCTGTTGGGAATTCCCATTTTTTGGTGCCGTCCGTGTTAATGGCGTAGACGTTTTTGTCACTCGAACCCACATAGATTACACCGTCGGACCCGATGGCAGGGGACGATCGGATACGGCCCCCGGTTTCGAAATGCCATGACTTGGTTCCATCGGAATTTATTGCGTACAGTTTTGTGTCATCCGAACCCACATAGATTGTACCATCAGAGCTGACAGCAGGAGAAGACCGAACCCTGTCCTCCGTTGCAAAGGACCACTTTTTCGTGCCATCTGCATTAATGGCATACAGGTTTGTATCATCGGAACCTACATAGATCGTACCGTCTGCATCTATGGTCGGAGATGAGTAGATTTGTCCTGTTGTCGCAAATTCCCAGGCTTTGTCGCCATCAGGGTTTATCGCCCATAGTTTATAGTCATATGCCCCCACGTAAACGACCCCTTCAGAATTGATAGCCGGTGATGACTGAGCCATGTTTGCCATTTGAAAAACCCATTTTTTCTCGCCGTTAGGGTTAATGGCATACAGATTGTAGTCATCGGATCCCACATAAATGGTGCCATCATCGCCTATTGCCGGTGATGACAGAATTGGTGCGCCTGTCTCGAATTCCCATTTTTTCTCCCCTTCAGCAGCCCCCACAATCCAAGGAAAGAAAGAATATGCAATAATAGAGAGGATTACTGAAAAAAAAGATCGTGACAAAAGATGTCTCCCCATATCCAACCTCCAGGTACAAATGCTATCGTAGTTTTGTGATAAGTATTAGCAATAACAGTTCATCCCTGACTCCGTCAATAAAATAGAATAGAGAAAGCATAGATGGCCATGTTGCCTATAATGTGTATGGAAAGCGGCGCCATCAAGGTTCCCTCAACTTCATAGGCAACAGCAAAAAGAAAGCCGCCCGTGATCTGTATCACAGGAATAGCAGGCAGCTCGGGATGGGCGAGCACAAAAATGAATGTGCTGAGAAGGATAGCCGGAAGCATACCCCATCTCCGCAGGAACCCGTACACGATTCCCCGGAAAAAAAGCTCTTCAGCTATCGGACCTATTAACCCTCCCACGAGGAAAAAAAGCAAAATGGCGTTTGGATTCGGTGGCATGGGAATTCGTACCATTTCCAGAAGACGGATTCCCATGCTCTGAGACAGCACAAAACAAAAAACGGCTATGATTCCAAAACAGCCTGACCAGAAAATACCCTTTTTTATCCCCTGGGAGATCTTACCTTTTTCCAGTCCGATGGTGGAAAACCCTTTTTCAGTGACCATTACCAGAAAAACGAGTGATGCTATCTCAAGCAGGCGTACGCCTCCAAGCAGCATCATCGTGTTTTGGACGCCCTCAGAAACCAGGATACTCATCCCTGTTTCAATCAAAGAAACAATGAGAAGAGAAAGGATCATGGTTTTTGGTTTTATTCTAATTTCTTTGTTCCCTGCCCAGTCCATCTCATTCTACCGGCGATTGTACGCTGATTTCTGCAGCCGAGTGCATAATGCCGAGTCTTTGCATCTTCGCATATTGCTCATTTATCAGAAATCTGATAAGATATCGATCATATTTGCTCAAACCATGTATCGGGAGAGAATAATTATGTTTTGCAGGTGGGACAAAGTGCCCGGGCGCAGGTTCGGCAACGATGGATTTACACTCATTGAACTGATGGTTGTCATTGTCATTTTAGGCGTTCTGGCAGGGCTTATTATTCCGAGAATCATGGGCAGGCCTGAGGAAGCCAGACAGATGAAGGCTAGAGTGCAGATGGAGAGCATTGAAACCGCCTTGAGACTCTATAAACTGGACAATGGGGACTACCCCTCGACCGAACAAGGGCTTCAGGCCCTCGTGGAAACACCCACCGTTGGAGAACTTCCAAAAGCCTGGAGGAAAGGCGGCTACCTGGAAAAAGGGAAAATGCCAAAGGATCCCTGGGAAAATGAGTATCTCTACCTTTGTCCCGGCCTTCATGGCGATTTCGACCTGGTATCATACGGAGCGGACGGCCAGCCCGGGGGTGAGGACAAAAACACCGATATCAATAGCTGGGAACTGGAGTAATCCCATAAAGCTTGAGAAAATAAATTTGGACGCTGATGAACGCAGATTATCTCTGATTTTTCTCTTTCATAATTATCTGCTCTTATCTGCGGAAATCTGCGTCCCAAAGACTATTTAGTAACGGCGAAAACCACAGCCCCATAACCGACAACCCATCTTCCGCGACCCTCGGGGAAATCATCTCCACTATTGCGATAATGCAGGACGGTCCCTTTCCTGCAGCCTTTTAATTCGGCATATTTCATGGCTGTTATCACAGGCGCCAGGCCGCAGAATGTTTGTCTTGAATAGCTCCAATCTTTTTCAATGCCCGAATAATCCATGGCAGCCACTTTTTCAAGGCTGGCCCTGTCTGTTTTTCCCACCAATTCGTAGTCGGCATCATGGAGCATATCCGTGCTGGCTACCACCAGGATTTTTTTCTTTTTTGAAAGTGCAGCAAGGGCAGTCACAAGATCGTCCAGCGTTCTGGAATCGTGATCCCCTATAATCCCCACTACGATTTTGGCCCCCGGCAATGCCGCCTGGACGAACGGGATCTCGTTTTCGGCAGAATGTTCACCGGCATGCGGATCATAATCAGAAAAAATTCTTGCACTCCGGGAACTCAATTCTTTCAGAGCCTCTTTGTCAATCTCGACCTCTCCGAGGGGGGTTTTAACTGCGTCGCCATCCATGAGGGCAACGCCTTGAAATCCCCCTCGATGACTCAGACCTAAAACCACCACCGTCTCGGGACGATGACCGGCAGCCGCATTATCTCTGATCGCCCGAAAGGTATATCCCGCCACTTTTCCTGAATAGACATATCCTGCATGGGGGGCAATAGCGCTTACAATAGGCCCGCTCAGTTCCGCTGTTTTGGCTTCAGCAATATATCCCTCTACCATGCTGTTTAGTTCACGCTCGTCTCCGGGAAACCACCTTCCGGCCCCCAGAGCTTCCCTTATTACTTTATCGGATTTCTGGCTCATTTCACGTTCACCTCCACCTATGGAAAAGGTTGTGGAAAAAGAGATACTCACAATCGTCGCCAACAAAAAAAACGTCAGTGGTCCGGCCGATTTTTTCATTATTCGTGTGAAACTTCGTTTGGTTGCTGGTTGCTCGTTCCCATGCTCCAGCGTGGGAATGCGTAGTTTCTTCCTCGATCAGATCCCGCTTAAAAGCGGGACGGCGGATCTCATATGAAACATCATTTGGAAACTGGAAAATTGAAACTTGTCTGAGATCCCGTCTTTATCGGGGAAACTGGATGTTCTGAACACTGACACCCGACACCTCTTTGGGAAGTTTTCTTCTTGATCAGACTGACCATTTTTTCCGGTCAGAGGTGGCGCTCATCCTGGAGTATCCTTCTGCAAGGTATTCTTGCATGCATATCTTTTGAGATAATAGAATTCCCCTGTACTTTGTGTCAATCTCGATTTAATTTTTTTTAACCGTGAACCGTGAACCGTGAACCGTGAACCGTGAACCGTGAACCGTGAACCGTGAACCGTGAACCGTGAACCGTGAACCGTGAACCGTGAACCGTGAACATCAGACTTATCTTTACATTTTGCAAACAGTTCTGATAATATTGAAGTTTTTAACCTTTAAAGTCTAATGATAATATGAATCTTTCCAAACACAACAGGCATGACTGGATTGGCGGAATTGTCCAATTTATCACAGTGGATATCTGGCGCATACGATTGGAAGATCTCCCTTTTGGAAAATCTTTTATTATAAGGCAGCTCCGGGTGATCGCTCTCACGTTTTCCAGGTTCAACGAAGACAGTTGCTTTTTGCGGGCATCGTCGCTTACCTTTTATACCCTCCTCTCCATCGTTCCGGTAGTTGCCATCCTTTTTGGAATATCGAAGGGTTTTGGATTTGAAAAAGTTCTGGAAAAAGAGCTCCTTGAGCAGTTCCCCGCGCATCAGGAAGTGGTTGGGAAAGTTATTGAATTCGCTCAGACCCTGCTTCAAACCACCAAGGGTGGTTTAATTGCCGGGATAGGTCTCATCATTCTTTTCTGGTCTGTAATAAAAGTGCTCAGCCATATCGAGGCATCCTTGAATGAGATATGGGAGGTGAAAAAAGATCGCTCCTGGAGCCGAAAATTCAGCGATTATGTCGCCGTGATGTTGATCAGCCCGCTGCTCATCCTACTGTCCAGCAGTTCCACCGTATTCATTACATCCCGTGTAACCGATATGTCGAACAATGTGGCCCTGTTCGGTTTGATCAGCCCCGTGATTTTTTCATTGCTCAAACTCGTGCCCTATGTCCTCATATGGATATTGTTCACCGTTATTTATGTTTTCATGCCAAATACCAAAGTAAGCATGAAATCAGGGATTATCGCCGGTCTGGTTGCCTGCGTCATTTATCAGGTGGTCCAGATTGTCTACATCGGTTTTCAAATAGGGGCTTCAAAATACAACGCTATTTATGGAAGTTTCGCAGCTTTGCCCCTCTTTCTCATGTGGGTCCAGATCAGTTGGTGGATTGTGTTATTCGGGGCCGAGCTTTCTTTTGCCAATCAAAATGCCCACATGTATCAGTATGAACCCGATTTCCTGAAAATAAGCCCTTCACTCAGGAAATTGCTGACACTCCAGACGGCCCATCTAATCATTCAAAGATTTGAAAGGGGCGAAAAGCCGTTTACTGATTTAGAGATCTCGGAAGACCTTCAAATTCCTGTTCGAATGACGCACCGGATTCTTTTTGATCTTGTCGCATCCCAGTTTTTTGTGGAAACAAAAACGGATAGCGACAAAAAGTTCGGGTATCAACCAGCCATGGATATCAGCAAAATCACCATCGGATCTGTTCTGGAAGCCCTGGAACATACTGGCATAGATACCGTACCGGTAAAAATGAATGAAGAATTTGAAATATTGAAAGACTCATTAAAGGAATTCAGCAAGGCCATGGAAAATTCTCCGGCGAACCGTCTTCTGAAGGACCTCTAAGGGCCACCGGGTGTAAATCAGGAGTGTTGGAGAGTCGAAGATCCCGCCTTTGCCGGGAAAATGCTTAACCACGAATCACGGGAATGACACGAATAGAAAAAGAGGCTGGTATTGAGCTCTGTGAGAGAGGCTTTTAGCCTCGACACTTGATGTGTGTCCTCCCAAACTGGGAGGAGAATTCCAGGGCTTTCATTATTGTGACCCCACTCATACTGCCGTTTAAGCGTCCATTTTTTTTAAAGCGAGCAGCAGAGAAAGTCGTGTGGAAGAATTGTTGGGCGAGTCATAAATCGCCCGAAGCTTCTTTTTTTGCTTTCATTCGCCATGATTCCGGCGGTAGGAAAGTAACCTTGAGGCCGAACGGCGAGGCGATTTTTTCCAGGGTTACAAGGGTCGGGTTGCCTGAACCGTTTTCGAACTCGGAAAGTATCCGTGGGGAGATGGCAGCTACTTTCCGGGCATAATTTTTCTGGTTCATGCCAAGGATTTTGCGCATCTGACGCGTCGCTTCGCGCATATTGATATCGCCTCTGGCCAAGCCGACGTAAAGTGTCTCTTTCATTCGGGCCATTTCAGCAGGAGTGAATCGTTTCATGGGCTTCTCCTTCTCCTATCTCCACGTCCGCGGCCGGGCTTCTGAAAGACCTGCCGCCACTTCGTCAATCCAGCCAGTGAGTCTCTGAATGATGTCGTCATCGACATGCCGGCATTGCATTACGTCGGGCAGTCGTGTGACTTCTTCGCTCAGGTCTGCCAGCCAACTTCTGGTTTCGCCGGGAGGCATGATATTTTTGAATTTTTCGCAAATCATCGACCATTCCGGCTGGCTGCCGGGCCGCTCATCTTCCCATCGGCTGACACGGCCGATACCTTCGGGGTCCAAAAACATGGGCGCAAAGTCGAAAAGCGGCGAAAGGCCCACCTGGGTCCCCGTTCTTAGAACGGCCGCATTGCGTCCGTGATTGTCGGTGTTACGCAGGGCCAAGTTGAGGATGTCGCGCAGTATGTATTCCCTAAACTCCCTCGCAGGATCGGAAGCTACCTGCGCCAAAGCACTGCAATAAGTTTCGTGATGCACCACAGCGCCGAATCCTGGGATATTAGCTAAAGCGTACAAGCTGTTCATACCCAAGCGTTCAACTCGGCCATCTGAGACGTTCCGGTCAAAACGCGGTACAAACAGTGCGCCTTCCTCATAAACAAGAGGCTCACCTGTGCGAATGCCGAACCTCCGGGCAACTTCCAGGTAGGCGGCTTCATTGTGTAGGACCTGTTGATTTCGTTTGTCGGTACGACGGCCGCGTGGAAATTTTACAAGCCAGAATTTGCAGGCTTTTTCGTCAGGCAAGGAGCCCTCTGCATGAAAAAGTCCGGCATGATCCTCCGCTAGAAGGTATTTCGGCGCTTCCCCCTGTATGCTGGAAGCCCCTGCCACATAAGCACCTCGTTCTTCGGCGTAATCCAGGAATCGTTCCCGTTGTTCGATGATGTCCCTACGGGGAAATCCCAACCTGAAGTGATCAGGCGGGGGTAAAGGAACAGCTTCGGCAATCCTGAGATTGCCCGGAGGAGCTCCGGCGCCCCTTAGGAGCAAATGCCAATCCATTTGCGGGCCGTCTTTTTCAATCTGCATCCGCCTGAGCCATGCACGCCGGCCGGCGCCTCCCGGTAGGAGGTCAACTAGCACTGGCGGCCATTGCTTATAACGAAACAATTCAAAGCCAACCGTAAGCCCGGGGATAAGTTCTGCCGCCTTGTCGCCCAGGTAAGCCACAGCGTAGTCGATGTCGTATTGTAGCCAGCCGCCGCCACCAATTCCTTGATCGAGTGTACGGTTTTCGGGTTCAAAAACGGCGGCCGTTATCCAGCGGCCGCCAATAAATATTTCAATGTAACAATTCATAGTTCCTTTAAGTGGCCTACATTGTACAGAGACAATCAAAACAATTCACTGTAGTGGTCTATAAATAATCTTTATACTGGGAATTTGTCAATAATAAATCACTATAGTGATCCATTTTATGGCCATTTTCAATATACGATACACTATAGTGTGTCGTTAGTGTTGTTGCGTGTTGAGGCCTTGATTATCGTTCCGGCAGCAGTCCAGCTATTTGGCAGAAGGGCTGGGGTCCCATCTTGATTTGTGAATTAAAGTGCGCTATGATTTTTCTACGATCCCAGCATTGAGCGAGCCGGAAAGATGGCAAGAGCCTGGAGAATTGAATATGATGAGACCTATTACCATGTCCTTTCGCGAGGAAAAGAGGGTCGTGCGATTTTCTATGATGACCAGGACAGGAAGGTTTTTTCTATTGGCACGTTAAATGAGAGCTGTTGATTTCGGTCTTGCTTTTTCACAACGCCAATTTACTTTCTATTGCTTTCATATGCTTGTTAAAGCTGCTCGGCCAACCATGCAAAGATACCGTGACTACAACAGCTACTTGAAAGAACTATTTGGCGACCGGGTGCGGAAAATATCCCTCGACGCGGGGTTGGCTGTCCGAACAGGGATGGAAACTTCCAGGGCCACACAATGATATTCTGACTTTTTGATGGCTCTATCCTGAGAATTCTTGGAGGATTTCCGAGATGAAAATGTTTGAGATCATTCCCACTGATTGGACCCTACAGCGCGTTTGAGCTGTTCGGGGACTGGGAGTAGGAGTGGACTTTAGAGGGTCTACCCTGGATATGAGAGCATCTGGAAACAGGCGGAGATTTAGAGGATTCCTTGAATTGTTTGAAAGGAACACATAGACTGTAAGGCAGACCTTTGAAAGAGAAAAACCGGGGGATCAGGGGGCAGGACGGACTACGACCACTCTTTGACCCGGATAAAGGTCATGATTTGAAATGAGGGGAACCGTTATGGAAACAGTGAGGGCATACGAGGAAATTGTTGATTTTATTGCGGCTGGAACTAATCCGACCAGTGTAATCGCATTCAGGCCGTCGAGTGCTGCGAAAGATCGAGTAGCATACTTGATCGACCGTGAAAAAACCACAGGCCTTTCACCGGATGAAAAATCTGAATTAGACCATTACAGCCAGATTGAACATTTGATGCGCTTGGCGAAGGCACGTGCGACTCAGTATTTGACCCATGAATAGATACCGTGACTACAACACTTATCTGAAAAAAATATTCGGCGAAAGGGTGCAGAAGATCTCTCTTGATGCAGGGCTGGGCTGTCCGAACAGGGATGGAAAAATATCCGAAAGGGGCTGTATCTTCTGTAATCGTCACGGGTCAGGTACGGGGGCATGGATAGAACGGGGGCTTTCCATCACAGAACAAATCACCCGGTCGAAAGAATACCTGGCAAAAAGATATAAGGCAAGAAAGTTCATTGCCTATTTCCAGTCTTTCACCAATACGTACGCACCGGTATCCCGACTGAAATCGCTTTACGATGAAGCGCTGGAAGACATCGATTTTGTAGGACTTTCGGTAGCCACACGCCCGGACTGTATTGACGAAGAGATCCTTGATCTTTTGGATTCTTACCAGCAAAGTCATCTGGTCTGGCTGGAATATGGTCTGCAGTCTTCCCACAGAAAAACCCTGGACAGAATCAACCGGGGTCATGGGGTAGGGGATTTCGTTCATAGTGTACACCTGGCAAATGCCCGCAACTTAAATGTTTGCGCCCATGTTATTCTGGGACTTCCGGGTGAAAATCGCACAATGATGCTCGAAACAGCTCGATTTCTTTCCTCTCTTCCAGTGCAGGGTGTAAAAATCCACCTCCTGTACGTAGTCAGAGGAACCGAACTTGAAACTCTCTACAGGAATGGCGGCCTGCACTGTCTTGAAAGGGAAGAGTATGTGGGCCTTGTGGTAGATTTTCTGGAACTTCTTCCTCCCCATATGGTGATTCAGCGGATCACCGGAGATCCTTCAGGAAAAGAACTCGTTGCTCCGTTGTGGGCTGAAACAAAAACAGAAACCATTAATTTAATCAGGAAGACCCTGGAAAGAGAGAATCGATGGCAGGGGAGACTTTTTCAAAAATTTTCTACTGGGAAATAGAGGTTGATAAGCTCCATGTATCCCTTGCGTCCACAGATATGGGGGCAGCCAGGGTTGGAATCGGCCTGGAACAGAAGACCGATGGTGCTTCATTTTTCAGGAGTTGGTTTCCACACGCCACACTCTACAGGGAACAGAAGGCCAATATTCCTCTCATACGGGCTGTTCGAAGAGCTTTTCAGGGAAAAACCGTAGGCCCGCTTAATATGGACCTCCGTCTCACTAATTTTCAACACAGGGTTTTAAAGGCAATTGCCCGAATACCGTTTGGCAAAACCATGACCTATGGGAATGTAGCTGGAATGATTGGAAAACCGAAAGCCTGCAGGGCTGTGGGGCAGGTTATGGGAAAAAATCCCTTGCCGTTGATTTATCCATGACACCGGGTCGTTGCCGCCGGGGGACTCGGTGGGTTTGGCAGTGGCCTGGATGTAAAGAGATACCTGCTCGGCTATGAGCGAAAAAAAATACTCATCGGATTAACGTGATATTTTTTTCAGGTGTCAGGTGTCAGGTGTCAGGTGTCAGGTGCCGGATGTCAGGTGTCAGGTGCCGGATGTCAGTGTTCAGAACATCCAGTTTCAAATTT
>Ga0075111_1000429_pt1 | contig 19746 bp, 20 predicted proteins | sample AntAceMetag02UKK_FD_69787 | JGI IMG/M metagenome (GOLD analysis project Ga0075111, IMG submission 69787) | Saline lake microbial communities from Ace Lake, Antarctica - Antarctic Ace Lake Metagenome 02UKK | ecosystem: Environmental > Aquatic > Non-marine Saline and Alkaline > Saline | place... | reverse complement strand
AAAACCTGGAATGAAATTGCGGGTGAGTTTGATTTAACTAGAAAAACCAATTGGCCAGAATTAGAGGGCTTAGCAAGTCATGCAAATCCAGGCATGAAAATCTTGGATTTAGGCTGTGGTAATGGTCGGTTTTTTGAACTTCTAAAAACCAAAAGCATTGATTACACTGGCATAGACAACTCTAAAAAATTAATATCTCTAGCCAAGAAAAAGCACTCCGGTCAAAACTTTTTAGTCGGTAATGCACTCGATCTTCCTTTTGAAGATAACTCCTTTGATCTTGTGTATTCAATCGCTGTTTTACATATTATTCCATCTAAAAAACTTCGTCTTGAATTTTTGAAAGAAGCTGAACGTGTCTTGAAAAAAGATGGCAAAATAGTTCTAACAGTTTGGAATCTTTGGCAAAGAAGATATTTATCTTTAATTGTCAAGTATAGTTTATTAAAGATTGTCGGTAAAAGCAAGCTTGATTTTGGAGATCTGTATATGTCATGGCAAAATAAATATCAAAGATACCATCATGCTGTCACAAAAAGAGAATTGAAAACGCTCTTTAAAAAAACAGGTTTTAGTATTAAAAAAATAAAATATTTAAAAAGAAATAGTAGAAAGGTAAACCTCTTAGTTATTGCGAAGAAATAACAACTCTTTGTTTGACAAAATCACAAATTATAGTATGATTGTGGCAGTTCTAAGATCAACAAATCACAACATAACAAGACAAAGGAGGAGTAATGAAGCAAAAATCTTGTATTTGTTTTCCACAAGATTTTAAACTAAGGGGCAATTTAGTGGGGTTGGCTGAATCAGGAGACATACCTCGATTAATGGCATCCTTAAGCGATGCCTCCTTAATGGAGCAATTGGCAGGAATATATCCAAACACAAAGCATGTTCGCATCGAACATGGTGGATTCATGGCTAATCTGATTCTCAATGGATGGCATGTCTATGCTCCACCAAAACCTTCAAATTCCAAAGAATCTCTGGCGGTCTATTATGCCAGAAGTCTAGATATGAATCATGGCTTGCTATTGTATTTTTTAGCAGAAGACTCAGTGACGTCAGACCATTTCCACAAAGTTTCAACAGAAACTTATTATCTAATTGCTGGTAAGGTTGAAATTACTCTAGGTGGTTCCACTATTGTTCCCTTAACGATGTCCGGAGAAAGAGTTGTTTCAATTTTGCCAACTAGTAAAACAGGCGAAGAGACAACTCATCCTGTTAAGACTGGTAGTGAACCGGCTATTATTCTCATTCACCTACAAGATTGTCCTAGTGGACTAAGCATGGAAGACCATTATTATTCTGATGGGACAAGAGGCTCTCGTGATCAATGGGATAAGTAGATTACCTAAACGACTCAGAAGCATGAGTCGTTTTTTTTATGCAAAATTTACAATTTATTTTTACATTACCTATAAAAAGAATTAAACTTTAAATAATGCTAATTATTAATTTAAAATAAATGCTAGAAATTGTTCTACCAGATAAAGATCTTTTAAAACCTTGCTTCGGTATTAATCGAGCACTTAAAAAATGTCTTAAATTAAAAAACAAAGAAAAATATGTCATCTATGGTCAGTTGGCGCACAACCGAAGACTCGTCAAAAAAGTTGAAGAGTCAGGACTTGTTTCTGTTGATAATCTTGATAGAGATTCAGACATCATAATTCGTGCTCATGGAATTAATAAAAGCGATACCGAGAAACTTAAAAACTATATAGATTTAACTTGCCCCTTCGTTCTTATCTTTAAAGAAAAAGCTCTTAAATATCAAAAACTAGGCTATCAAATTGTTATTATTGGTGATAAAAATCATATTGAAGTAAAAAACATAGTAAGCTATTTAAAAAATCCTATAATTATTCGCACAAAAGAAGAAGCATTAAAACTTCCTTTTTTTAAAAAAATAGCATGCATGTCTCAAACTACAGAAAGACAAAAGATAATAAGTCAATTAATTCCTACCTTAGAGACAAAAACAAAGAAATTTATTTATATCGAAACCCGTTGCAATGAAACAAAGAATAGACAAGAAACAACACAAAAAATAGCCAAAAAAGTTGATTTACTAATTATTGCTGGAGATAGTCATTCGGCAAATGCTAATAATCTTTTAAAGATTGGTCTTCTTCATACTAAAACAATTTTAATAAATTCTGGTGAGAAATTAAAAAAGCGGGATTTGAGTAAGATTAAAAAGGTTGGTATTATTGCTAGTGCCTCAACACCATATTTTATTGTTAAAGAAATTGTTAGGACTATAAAATCCCAGAGTAACCTTGACGAAAGAGCTTAAATTATGCAATTCAAAAAACCAAAAAATGACGAGAAAGTTATCTGGACAAGTCATGCAATTCAAAAAATGATGTATTATGGTCTGTCTGAAAATAAAATAAGAAATGTAATGTGGAGACCAACAAGAATTGAAGAGGGGGTTGCTCCTCAGACGATTGCTATTATGCAGCCATATGGCTCTAGTAAAAAACCCAAAGAAATCTGGGTAATGTATCAAGAATTTGAACAAGAAGGAAAAAAGAAGAAACGGATTATTAGTACTTGGCGCTATCCTGCTAAGAGCAAAGAAGGTATTCAGATATATATTCCTGACGACGTTCAAGAACTTTTAGATAAAATTGTTTCACTCAAAAAGAAATCTACTTTATCTAATAAGTAATTAGTAGTAAAATGTAATATATACTTTATTTTTTAAATATTTTCAAAAGAACCCTCCGACGTTCGTCAGAGGAACCTTGATTAAAAACATATAAGAACCCTCCGACGTTCGTCAGAGGAACCTTGATTAAAAACATATAAGAACCCTCCGACGTTCGTCAGAGGAACCTTGATTAAAAACATATGAAAAAGAATTACTTTCTCAGAACATTAAGCACCATTTTAACGATCGTCATTTTAAGTTTTGCAGGTGCAATTTGGCTTCATGTAGCAATCGCTGCATGGACTGGTCCAACTGCAAACGCGCCAGATAATAATGTTGATGCACCTCTAAATATTGGATCTATCGATCAATACAAGTCTGGTGAACTAGAGTTACGAGGAGGATTAAAAATTCACAGTACTGGCCAAGCAACTACGAATATTTGGACAGATGCGAATGGTCTACGGATTGACGCTAGAAATGATACAGATACTAATTTACTAGTAACAGAAAGCTATATTTACGTGGGAGGAAGCATTATGGATCTTTTTGATAATACTGTCAATATCGGAGAAAATTTAGCCGTAGCTGGAACATCATTAACAGTCAACGGCAGCGAAGTTTGTCGTCAAGACGGAACTAATTGCCCTGCAGCTGGTACTAATAATTATGTAACAGGTATTAGCTTTGATACCGGGAATGGGGTTTTGACCTTAGCAAGACAAGGACTAGGAAGTTTAACACAAGATTTAGATGGAAGGTATTTAAATAGTTATACCGAAACAGATCCTCAAGTTAATGCAGTAACTAGTGGTCTGTGGTGTAGAGGAACAGGATCACAGATAACCTGCGATCAAGCTGCGCCAAGCGCAGGTGGTGTTGGTGATATTACAGCAGTTAATTCAGGCGTGGGAACAAAGGGTGGAAGCAGTTCTGGTAGTGCCACTATTGAATTTGACTGTTCAGAAGTTGATGGAACGGGAATAAGCTGCTCAGGAGAGACTCTTCAAGCTGATACAGGCTACCTTCAACGAAGAGTTTCATCAACTTGTCCTGCAGGTTCATCAATTAGAATTATTAACTCCAATGGCACCGTAACTTGCGAAACTGACAATGAGGGAAGTGGGGGAGGGACCTTAGAAACTACCACGGTAATAAAAGACACAAGTTCAACAGGTACTTCAGCTACAATTACAGCTACCTGTCCATCAGGATGGCTCAGAACTGGTTGTAGTCCTTTGTGTCAAACAGGAAGATCATTGCAAGTCTGTGGCACAATAAATTATGGAAGTAATGGTTGTCGGTGCAATGGTGCACGTACTGTTGGTATCGGTCCTGGAACATATATCGATGTATTTTGCACTGCTCATTGCGCCCGAATCAACTAACTCTACAACCTAAAATTTCAATTATTAAAAAACCCCGCACTTCACTGAGTGCGGGGTGTTTTCTTATGAGCTCCGATTTCTTTTGGGCTCTTTTTTGGTAGTTAAAGCAAAAGGCTCTTTGCGAACCCTAACCAAGGAACTGTTGTTGATGTGCTTGAAATTGGCTAGCGATTTTTGTAGTCGCTTAACTTCTTGCCAAAGTGCTTCATGAATTTGAGATTCCTCTGTAATCTCATCTTCTTTAAATCGCTTAAAGTCAGGATAAATCTCGACTGTCACGATTTCGCTATCAGCATGATTGCCAAGTGATCCAAAGACTAGAACATCTTCAACATATAGTGATTTCCTAAGAACACTTTCAATTTCCTCAGGGTATACATTTTTCCCTGACGGAGTAACAATGAGATTCTTTAGTCGTCCCTTAATATAAAGTTCGCCATCCTTTATATGACCGATATCACCCGTGTGGAACCATTTGTCCTTGTCAATTACTTCGGCTGTTGCTTCTGGATTATTATAGTAGCCCAACATTACATTGGGACCCCTTACGCAAATTTCTCCAAGACCCTTTTCGTTTTGATTATTTATTCTAACTTCAACACCGGGAAGTGGCTTACCAACACAGTCAGGTTTGTATTCTCCTTCACGAGTGAAGGTTGCAACAGGAGATGTTTCGCTTAAACCATATCCATCAACAATACAAAATCCCATTCTTTGGAATCCTGTGCCAGTTTCAGCATCAAGTTTTGCTCCTCCTGAAACAAAAAATCTAAAATTGGGACTATTGGATAAAAGTTTGTTCGCGAGCTTCTTACCGACAGCTTTAGGAACAAGCTTCATCGCCACTTTTTCTTTGCGACCCTTAAGAACTTTTTTGAATAAAGTTGTGTGATAAAACTTCGGCACGGCTAAGATGATTGTAACATCTTTAAGCTTAGGCAGTACTCGGGCTATTTGTTCAATTTTAGGAACTTGAAGTACGGTTATTCCTCTTGCCAATGGCATCGCCAATGCACAAGTAAAACCTGTGATGTGATACCATGGAGCAATAGTGAAGATTGTATCAGTATTATCAAGCCTCAAAGCGTCACAAAGCATCTGAACATCAGATGTAATGTTTGCATGAGTAAGCATAACCCCTTTGCCGACTTCAGCAGTCGTACCGGAAGTAAATGGAATAATTGCCAAGTCAACTAGAGGATCAATCACTGTTTCTCCGTCAAACCGAGGCAACTTCATAAACCTTTTTTTGTCCCATTTTTCTTCCATCTCCCAAATATCGACTTGAAGATTTTCCCATTTTTCTTTTCTTTCTTTGTCTGCCACGACAAGCTTTGCCTTAGTAAGCCCGTATACATTGGCTGTCTCAAGAATTCCAAGTTCAGTATCAATTGGAACAACAACTGCGCCAAGCCTGAAACAGGCAAGCGCGTATGCTACCCAGCCAATCGATGCTTTACCAGAAAGGATTACTTGATCGCCCTTGCCAATATTCGTCTCTTTTAACCTGTGTGCTAACGCTTGAGAAAGCGTCCATAAATCTCCGAAACTTATTTCGTCTTCTTTTCCTCCAACAAAAATACCAAACGCTTTCCTTGTCCAATTATGTTCAATACTAGAGGATATAAGCTGCGTGATGGTTGGATATTTCTTCTCCATTTTATTCTCCTTTCCTGCTTTTATGTTTGGTCTTGAATATCAAAAACTTGAATTCCGATTTGATAATATCGGAACATTATTTTTTTATCTTTTATGGGAAGCCTTTATGTAGAATTTAATTCTTCTTTTTAATGAACTACATTCATCCTCTCATTTATAAATTTACGTGTCAAGGAGGATATGGAATATGGAGCATGAAACAAACAAAATAATATATGAAAGTATAAGATATCGATACATAAATACAATGAAAGAAGAATTGGGGTTAAGCATTAGTCATATATATGTCACCAGAAATAGTTGATTTTTAATATAAAACATGGTATACTAGTAATGGTGGAGTATTGGCCAAAAAACATGCTTCCCTCGACTTGCTCGAGACGTAACGCTTTGTACTTTCTCATGAGTACATTCGAAAACAAAATTTAACGAAGGAGGTATTGTGAAATATAAGGATGCTGTTCTACTAATCAGGAAAGACAATTTGTCTGGAAACGACCTTTTCCGTCGAGTTGCCGATATGTTTGGTATTGAGGGAGATGAGCGAATCCAGCTACGGATGGGCAAAAACTCAAAACCTAGCGCCAATCTGGTTCGCGGTGTAGTTGAAGAAATGAAGCTCTGGATCACTAAGGTAGCCAGTGGAGTTGGGCTGCCCGAAGAATCACTCAAGACTCTTCTCAATACAGAACCAGGAGTTATATATTCTGATTGGCACGTCCAAGATCCTCAGGTAACCAAGATACAAAAGCGAGTCCAACGGGGACTGATGCGTGGCGAAGCACCTATCCAAAATCTTCGAATAGGCGACATCGAAGCTCTTACTGCCATGTCTTTGGGTAACATGATCTCTGAAGCAAGAAACATAACTGGAAAAACCCATTCTTCAATTAATGCTCTTGAACAAGCAATCGCTCGGCTGGCAGATACCGGAGAATACAAGCAATTTGTATTAGCTGACAAAAAGCTAACAGAAGAGCCAAGTAAAACAAATGGTTCAGTAGCTACAAAAGCTTATAAGTTGGTTTATGATTTATTCTATGACCGACTCAATACCGATGCTGAATCTCTAGGAGAACGATACTTGCGAGGAGAAATTCGTTTCTTAAGCGAAAAGGATGTTGAAGACTATGTACGCCAACGCCGTGACAAAGCCTTGGCTTGTGCACATAAATACATTCCTGTTTTTGCAAAGATGTTCGAGTTTATTCAAGAAAAACTTGCAAAGATAGAAAGAACATAAACTACCAATATTTTATGCCATCCCGCACTCAGCGAAGTGCGGGATTTTTTTGAATAAAATCACATATTATGCTAATCTTTCATAGAAGAACTTTTCGCTAAGTTTATCCTGAGTAGTTTACCCTGAGCTTGTCGAAGAGAAGAGCTCAAGAACCCCCGGCGTGCCGGGGCAGGCTTGAATTAAATCTATGAAGAATTTTAATTTTACTATTACTAAAAAATCAAAGAATGGGTTGGGACGTAGAGGAGTGATCGAAACTCCTCATGGGAATATTGAGACTCCTGCCTTTATCCCTGTTGGCACCCAAGCGGCATTAAAGGGAATCACTCCTGATGAAGCCAAGTCTTTGAATGTCCAAATTATTTTTGCCAACACCTACCATCTCTTTTTACGTCCTGGAGAAAAAGTAATAAAAAAAATGGGTGGTGTTAATAAGTTCATGAATTGGGATCGTCCTGTTATCACCGACTCAGGTGGATTTCAAGTTTTTTCTCTTGGCGAAGGCCTTGCTCAAGGAGTTGGGAAAATAGCATCAATTTTTCCCGAAGAACAAGCTTCGAAACATCAAAGTCATAATGAAAAATCTAAGGTGAAGATTACGGAAGATGGTGTTTGGTTTAACTCTCACATTGATGGCAAAAAAATATTCTTAACTCCAAAAAAATCAATTCAGATTCAAAAAGATTTAGGTGCTGATTTTATATTAGCTTTTGATGAATGCACTTCACCACTAGCAGGATATGATTACACAAAAAAATCACTAAAACGCACTCATCGATGGGAAGTCGAGTCTTTACAGACTTTTCGTAAATTCCAAACTCCCACTCTTCCGTCAAGGAACTTCAATTCCAAACTCCAAACTCAAGCCCTTTATGGAATTGTACAGGGTGGTGCTTATAAAGATTTAAGGGAAGAATCGGCAAAATTTATTGGCAATATGGATTTTTTTGGTATTGCTATTGGCGGCTCTCTTGGTAAATCAAAAAAAGATATGCACAGAATCCTCGACTGGACCACTCCGCTCCTTCCAGAGAATAAGCCAAGGCATTTACTTGGTATTGGTGGCGTGCAAGATATTATTGAAGGTGTAAAGAGAGGGGTCGATACTTTTGATTGTGCTAGTCCAACAAGAGAAGCGAGAAATGGAAGTTTTCTTACAAAAAATGGTCGTTTAAATATAGCAAATGCAAAATTTAAAACTGACAAAAATCCTATTGAAAAAAACTGCAAATGTTATACTTGCCAAAACTACACTCGTGCCTACCTAAGACACCTGTTTCAAGCCAAAGAACTTTTAGCACCAAGACTAGCGAGTATCCACAATCTTCATTTTATGACAGAGTTGATGAAAGAAATCCGAGAGAATCTTTAGATCAACACACAATTTTATAAAAAAAAGGCGGGACATCTTGTCCCGCCTTTGTTTTCTTAATTCTTCTTAGGGAATGTTGAGCTTAATAAATTCTCCCAACTCATTGGTTAAGTGAATGTTGGTCAAGGCTTCTCTGTCTTGTATCTGGCTCATAGTCATTACGGAGACAAGTTTTGTGAGCGCCTCGACTTGTTCTCTTGTTCTCTCAAGTGAAACAGTTACAAACCCTTTGTCATTTTTTTCTATCAAGAGTTGTTGTGCCAATGATCGCCGATCTGACAACACCCTCTGAAGGGTTTCATCGGCTACGTCGATCATTTCCTCTTGAGCTGTCTTGACACGACAAACAGTTTCATAGTCACTGAAAAGTGTGTCAAGACACAAAGCTAGGGCCTCTGCAAGAATGTTTTCTTTCTTGCATTTTTTTTCTCGCAACTGTCTCACTGCTTCAATGAAGCCATAACCCCATTCACTTACACAAATCAGGGTTTCGTCTGTACGGCAATAGCCAAGGACCTTCCTCTTTAAAAGGAAATCGCGAAAAATGGTAAAATCCTTTACGACGGTCGCCGAAGCGATGCCAAATATCTTAGCAATCTCTTCAATCGCACGAACATCTGCAAAGTCCTTCAATCTCAAAGCACGATCGTCTTCAAGAACACCTTTCGTCTTCGTTATTGCTCCTCCACCAGATTGCGTTCCCATTTTAGCTCCTCCCTTATTTTTGGAACTAATTACAAGCTATCACATAACATAAGCATTGTCAATGTTTTGCGCTCATTTCGGTCTTGCGAAATTTAATTTTATAAAACCCAGAGATTTTCTCAAGATTTCTCATAATATAAAATTTAATAATATTTTTTTATTAACACAAACTATTGGGAAACGTAAACTTAATAACGTAAAAGAGGAGACAAATGGATATGCGCAACATCTCTACAAAAGATTTTCTGTTTGGTGTTTTTAGTTTTTCACTCGCGCTTCTCTCGGGGATTCTAATTACTCCTATGTGTTTTATTATAGTTTTACTCGCTTTTCCATTTATAGTAGTTCTTATGACATCCCTAACTTCTGCTGCTTCGTTAGAAATATCTCGTTTGAAAAATCGCACTGAGAACTGATAGCAGCTCTCTTTTTTTTATAGAATTAAACAACTCAATAGAGGAAGAAGAATCTTTAATTCTTGACGGAAGATACGAGTTGTTTATGCTCTCATCCTTAACTACCAATTACTAATTATTGATTACAAACTATTACATCGTTGACTTCTAGGTATATTTAGTTAAAGTTGTGGTAGTTCTTGAAATTAATTTCGCTGTCAGCGAGGAGGCGGTATGTGTTATAAAAAAAGTGGATTCCTTGAGGCAATTACAGGTTGTATGTTTTCGGGGAAAACTGATGAACTCATTCGACGACTTGAAAGAGTAGAGATAGCTGGTCGAAAATATCTTCTTTTCAAGCCCTCTATAGATGATCGATACAAAAAAACTGCCGTTGTTAGTCATCGTGGTATTGAATTGCCAGCTGTATTGATAGATTCAGAACAAGAAACTGTGTCGGGGCTTCTTGGTGCTCTTGAAAGCGCTAATTGGGAAGTATCTCTTGAAGAAGCTGATGTAGTCGCTTTTGATGAGGGCAACCTTTTCTCTAAAAAGCTCCTTGATCTCTGCAGAGAATTGATCGGTCTAGGAAAAAGAGTCATTGTCTCAGGACTTGACTTAACCTATAATCAAGAGCCCTTCGAACCGATGCCCCAAGTCATGGCATTAGCAGAAGAAGTTTTGAAACTTAAGGCAGTCTGTAAAAAATGCGGAGAGCCCGCAACAAAAACCCTTCGGACTACTTCTAGTAAAGAAAGAATCGTTGTCGGCGGAAAAGACGACTACGAAGCAGTTTGCGCAACATGCTATGCTAGAATTAGAAAAGAACAGGAAATTTCTTAGAAAGTATTTTCAAGTTAAGACCCTAGAAACTAGGGTCTTTTTTTTGTTCTATATTACTAGAGATCTAAAATATATATTATGAGCTTGTCCACATTACTTATTACTCATATTTTGGTATAATGATGTAGGAGGTTAATCCACCTGTCTTGTTTTAATGATAAAATTTCGAACAAAGTGAGAAATCCCAAGCATTACTGAAAATTATGCTTAAATTTCGAACACAGTGAGAAATCGCAAGATATATTCATCCTTTCACAAAATTATGCTTAAATTTCGAATGAAGTGAGAAATCACAAGCTATACTTAACTTTTCGAGAGTAGCGAGAAACCAAGGTTCTGCTACTGCAGGTTCTTATTCTTATATTAAATTATGCTTATCAAAAACTTTAAGTCTCTCGCATCAACCCCAGAAAGAAAGATGGTTCTAGAAGTCGCTAATGCTGGAATAGAATCTGCACTGCCAGATCTTATTATACAAGAAAATGTGTCTCTTGATAAAAATATATTGATTATAAAAGATAAAAAGTTCGACTTATCTAAAATAAAGAAGCTTTATGTCCTTGGGGTTGGAAAGGCTGCGTTTGAGATGAGTCAAGCACTTGAAAAAATTCTAAAAGACAGGATATCAGAGGGTATTGTCCTCGATATTAATAAGGGCAAATTGAAATACTTAAAAAGCTTCAAAGGGGATCACCCTCTTCCTTCCGAAACGAATTTAAGTGTTTCAAAAAAAATTGTTGCCATTGCAAAAAAAGCAACAAAAGATGATTTAGTAATTACTCTTATCTCAGGAGGTGCTTCAGCTCTCTTCTGCCTGCCTCATGAACTAAGCATTTCTCAATTAAAAACTTTAAATGATGAATTGATTAAGTCAGGTGCTGATATTCATGAAGTAAACACTGTCAGAAAACATGTTTCCATGGTCAAGGGTGGGGGATTGGCTAAAATTGCTTATCCAGCTCAAATTATAAGCTTGATTTTTTCTGATGTTCCTGGAAATGATCTTTCTTTTATCGCTTCTGGTCCAACTGTTAAAGATAAAACTACAAGTAAAGATGTGGCAAGAGTTCTTAAAAAATATGACATTGATGATGATTTCGAGCTTTCTGAAACGCCAAAAGAAGAAAAATATTTTAAGAATATAGATAATATTCTTTTGCTTTCTGGAATAACAGCAATAGAAAAAATGCAAGAAAAATGTAAAGAATTAAAACAACCATGTACAGTTTACTCTTACGCACTTAGAGGAGAAGCAAAGATTGTTGGAAGAAAACTCCTTCAAAGACTTCCCGAAAAAGGCTTTATGATTGCTTCTGGAGAAACTGTTGTAAAAGTTATAGGAGAAGGTAAGGGCGGGAGAAATGAAGAGCTTGTTTTAGGAGCAATGCCATATTTAGAAGGCACCGTATTTGCCTCAATTGCTTCTGATGGTATTGATAACACTGATGCGGCTGGCGCGATAGCTGATGAAATATCTCTAAAAAAAGCTCAAGAAAAAAATATGGATTGGGCAGAATATATTAACAATAACGATTCATATAACTTCTTTAAAAAAGCAGGGGGGTTGATTATGACAGGCCCAACTGGCACAAATATCGCAGATTTGATTGTTATATACAAAAGTTAAAGAAGTGACGAGAAAACCAGAAAACAAGAAACGGGTTATAGAAAAAGGCTTTGAAAATCTGCAAGTTTGGCAAAAACTGCACGACGGTATGCTTAAAACATATAAATTTGTTAAATTTCTTCCTGTCGAAGAAAAATATAATCGAATATCTCAATTAACTAGAGCTGCTAGTTCAGGTCCAGCTAATGTTGCAGAGGGTTATGGTCGATACCACTATCAAGAAAATATTCAGTTCTGTCGCCAGGCAAGGGGGTCAATAGAAGAAGTTATTAATCACATATTGGCTGCCAGAGACATAGGTCAAGTTGAACAAAAAGAATGTAATGATTTAATAGCTCATTACGAAGAATGTCGTAAGCTAGTAAATGGTTATATTAGGTATTTGAAAAAATGTAAAAATCAATAAACCCTCGTTTACTCATTAACTTATTCACTCGTTAACTATTTAAATACTATGGAGGATAAAAAGGACAAATATATACTTTGGTTTAAGGACCTTTCAATTGAAGACACGCCTTTAGTTGGTGGTAAAAATTCAGCCTTAGGTGAAATGTACGGTAGCTTAACAAAGCTAGGTATCAATGTTCCTAATGGTTTTGCATTGACTTCAAAAGCGTACTGGCATTTTTTAGAAACTGCTGATATTAGAATAGAAATTGAAGCTATATTAAAAGACTTGGATCATCATGATATCAAAGACCTTCAAATGAGAGGTGCTAAAATTAGAGAAATCATTTTGGAAGCCGAACTTCCTGATAATCTGAAGCAAGAGATAAAAGATGCCTATAAAGAACTTTCAAAAACTGGCTCAAAATCTGTTGCTGTTCGTTCATCTGCCACTGCTGAAGACCTGCCTACTGCATCCTTTGCAGGCCAACAAGAAACATTTTTGAATGTTAGTGGCGCAGAAGAAGTTGTTTTAATGGTCAAGAAATGCATTGCTTCTTTATTTACTGATCGTGCTATTTCATATAGAGAAGATCAGGGTTTTGGACAAACTACTGTCGCCTTAAGTGTTGGTATTCAAAAAATGGTTAGATCTGATAAGTCTTGCTCTGGTGTTAACTTCACAGTTGACCCTGAAACAGGATTAAAAAATATTATCTATATCACAAGCACATGGGGATTAGGAGAAATGATTGTTCAGGGAAAAGTTGAAGGTGATCAATTCTATGTATTTAAAGACGGACTCAAAAAAGGCCATAGATCTATTGTTGAAAAGAAAATAGGAACGAAAGAACGAAAAATGGTTTATGATGTTGGTGGAAATAAAAATGTCAAAGAAGTTCCTGTTGAAAAATCAGATAGAGAGAAATATACCTTGAGCGATGATGAAATTTTAACTCTTGCCAAGTGGTCATTAACCATTGAAGAGCATTTCTCTACTAGGGCCAAGCAAGAGCGACCAATGGATATTGAGTGGGCAAAAGATGGTATTACTGGAGAGTTATTTATAGTTCAAGCTAGACCAGAAACCGTTCAATCTCAAAAAAATATTACAAGTTTTTCGACTTATAAACTTAAAACGACTCCAGCAAAGAAGGATTTAATTTTAACTGGAAGTTCCGTTGGTAGTAAAATTGCGACTGGTAACGCTCGAATTATCAAAGGTGTTGACGGAATTGAAAAATTTCAAAAAGGTGAAGTTTTAGTAACTGAAATGACCGACCCAGACTGGGAGCCAATTATGAAAATAGCCAAAGCCATTGTCACCAATAAAGGTGGTCGCACTTCTCATGCAGCTATTGTCTCAAGAGAATTAGGAATCCCGGCAATTGTTGGTACAAAAAACGCAACTGAATTGATTAAAGAAGGCGAAGAAATAACTATTGATTGCTCTGATTCAGATGTAGGTAAAATTTATAGAGGGAAACATGAATTTAAAGAAGAGACTTACGAACTCAAAGAAGTTCCCAAAACGAATACAAAGTTGATGTTGAATATTGGATCTCCAGAGCAAGCAGCTATCTATCACAGTTTGCCTGTTTCTGGAGTAGGGTTGGCTCGAGAAGAATTTATTATTGCCTCTACTATCGGCATTCATCCGAATGCACTTATTAATTACAAAACACTAAAAGATAAAAAAGTCAAGAAACAAATTGATTTACGCACTAAAGATTACGCAGATAAGAAAGAATATTATGTTGATAAGCTCGCTTCTGGTATTGCAAAAATTGGTGTTGCTTTTTGGCCTCGTCCTGTCATCGTTAGATTTTCAGATTTTAAAACTAACGAGTACAGAACTTTAATAGGAGGAAGCCTTTATGAGCCAGAAGAATCAAATCCAATGATTGGTTGGCGTGGAGCTTCGAGATATTATTCTCCTGATTTTGAAGAAGCTTTTGGGCTTGAAGTGAAAGCAATTAAAAAAGTTCGTGAAGAGATTGGCCTTACTAATATTGAAGTAATGGTGCCATTCTGTCGAACACCTCAAGAAGGAGAAAAAGTTATTAAGCTTATTGCTAAATATGGTATTGATAGAAAAGATTTAAAGATTTATGTTATGTGCGAAATTCCAGCTAATGTTATTCAGGCCTATGAATTTCTTGAAATTTTTGATGGCATGTCAATCGGTACTAATGATTTAACCCAACTCACGCTAGGACTTGATAGAGACAATGAAAAAATTGCACCTATTTCAAACGAGAACAATGATTCAGTCAAAGAATTGGTTCGTATTGCCATTTCTGTCGCTAAAGAACTTAAAAAATATTCTGGAATTTGCGGACAGGCTCCAAGTGATTTTCCTGAATTCGCTGAATTTTTAGTTAAAAATAAAATTGGATCAATTTCTCTTAATCCCGATACCGTAATTCCAATTATTGAAAAAGTCGCTAAATGGGAAAAAAAATATCATTAATAAGTTAATTTCTAAATTATGAAAGAAATTAAAAAATACAAACTTTCCTCCTCAAGTAACCTAATTAAAACTGCTTGGGAAACATATAAAAAAAGATGGCAAGATCTGATTGCCATATCTGCTCTTGTGTCTCTTTTAACATATCTCATTAATTTTATTGATTTCTACTATGTTAGAATCGTTGATCCAATCGTTGGTTATTTGGCTCAAACTATTCTTCTTGTTTTATCAGGACTTATTATGGCGCTAGGTAGTGCCTCGATCATCTATGTTCTTTCTGGAAAGAAGGGAAGTGTCGAACAAATTATTAGAAAAGCATTACCGCTAACCGTTCCTCTGTTTATCTTAGGATGGGTATCTAATTTCATTCTTGCTGGAAGCACAATGCCATTAATTATTCCTGGGCTAATCTTACTGATTGCCTTCATTTTTGTCCCATTTGTTTATCTATTAGAGAAAAGGCAATGGTTGGATGTCCTTTTGAGAAGTAGTAATCTAACAAAAGGGTTTAAATGGTCACTTATTCGGAAATATTTTGTTCTTTTCTTATGGATATTTTTCTTAATAATACCAATATTTTTAGCCACTAATCTTTTTGCTACCCTAACTAAGACGATAGAATTGAATAGCATAGCTTCAATACTCACCACTACCCTAATGTTCCCATTTGTTTTATCTTTCTCTTTTGCAATTTATAGCGAATTAATCAAAGTAGCTCCTAAATCAAAATTTATTCCATCTCAAAAAGGTAAAAATATTTACACATTTTTATTTATTTGGGGAGTTATCGTGTTCTTATCTATTGCAGTTGCACGATTTTCTTATCCCGACAAAGAAATATTTAATGAGAACTACTTTATACAACGATTTGAAATGGAAATAAATAAGCTTGAAAAAAAATCAAACAATAGCAATATTGACATTGATATCAACATTAATCAATCAGAAGATGAAGGTGTTAATGTGAAAATTAATTAGAAAATTCCCCTGCATATCGGAAAATCTTTACAGAAGAATTAGGATCGTTATGACATACAAAAAAAACCTTGAATAAAATGAAAAGAAGAACCTCTCCGATAAACAGGAGAGAACCTTGAGCAGGATAAGAACAAAAAATGAAAATAGAAAAAATTAACACAAAAATTATTAAAAATTCTCGAGGAGAAGACACTATTGAGGTTGAATTGTCTTTTGGTTCTGGAGAATCAGGTATTGCCTCTGTTCCTCAGGGCGCAAGTACAGGAGAAAGAGAAGCAATCAGTTTGCTTGCGGAAGATGCGATTAGTAAAATCAACGGAGTCATTGTTCCTGCTCTCTCGGAAAAAAACTTTGAGAATCAAGATGAATTTGATGATTATTTGTGCGAAATTGATGGAACAGAAAATAAGTCACGATTAGGAGGTAACTCCATTCTTGCTCTTTCTCTAGCCTTTGCTAGGGCGAACGCAAAGAGACAAAACAAAGAACTCTTTCAATATATTGCCGACATTGCTCACACGACACCTTCTCTTCCTAGGTTTTTTATGAATTTGGTTAATGGTGGTAAGCACGGCACCAATAATTTAAACTTTCAAGAATATATGATTGTTGTTGGCGCAGAAAGTGCCAAACGTCAACTTGAAGTAGGGAATCAAATATTTTCTGAACTAAAAAAAACCATTAAGAAGAACGATTTCAAATTGGCTTACGGTGATGAAGGTGGCTTAAATATTGATTTTGAAAATCACGAAAAACCATTGGAAGTTTTAACTAATATAATTAAAAATAGTGAACCGAAAGAGGGGGTAGGTTTAGCTCTTGATGTAGCAGCCGATAGTTTCTATAAAAAAGAAAATAACCTATATGAAGTTGACGGACGACTGACGTCCGTTGCTGAATTAATAGATATTTATAAAAATTTATTAAATAAATACAATGTTATTTCGATAGAAGATCCATTTGAAGAGAATCAATTCCAAGATTATGCGACGCTAAAAAACTCTTTGCAAAATACCATTATTGTAGGAGATGACCTAACTACAACAAATGAAATTTATATTAAAAAAGCGATCGAATCTAATTCTATTAACGGTCTTATAGTAAAACCAAATCAAATCGGCACTTTAACAGAGACACTTGAAGCGATAAAAATTGCTCACGAAAATAATATAAAGTGTATTATTTCTCATCGTTCAGGTGATACTATGGATGACTTTATAGCTGACCTGGCTTATGGAGTAGGGGCCTATGGTCTCAAATCAGGCGCTCCTGAACCAAAAGAGCGAATGGTTAAGTACCTTAGGGTCATTGAAATACAAAAAACAATTAAATAGTTAGAGATAGGTCGTTCCAGTGTAGATGAGGCAGCCCCTCGACTACGCTCGGGACATAAGGCTTTGTATTTTTTCCTAACGTCAAAAACAGAGCCTAATGGAGGTGATATGAATGCTTAAAAAAAAGAAAAAGGGGCTTTTTAGCCCAAAAACTTACAACTGGATAGATATTGCATCTATTAAGTTTGCTGTTTTTGCTTTTACTTTGTTTCTCGTCTCATATATTCCCAAAATTGCTGACATAAATTTAAGATGGTTTTGGTTCGTCATTTTTACTCTAGCCATTATTCGTCCAGCCGCCAAGTTTTGGAAGGATTAATCTTTATATCTCAATAATACGACTAGTCTTCGTCAATCGCTACTATACGATTCGATAGCTTTTATTTCACTTGTGTGAAAAATAAATTAAAGTTAGAATAAAAATAACCTACATTTATTGTTTCTCATTAATAATCATTTCTTAATTTATTAATATGAAAGACGAATATCTTTCTTTAGCTAACTTAAGCAAAAAGCCTCGTCAAGCAAGGCCAGAAAATAATCCTTTTGGAAGTTTTATTTTTCTTTTGGTAATGTTTATTTTATTTGTTTCAAAAACTAATATGCCATTAATTTATTTTTTTATAGGCGCATTGTTATTTGTCATTCTCATCTCGATCAAACAAATCAATCAATACGAGAGAGGTGTCAAATTTGCCTTTGGCAAGTATACGGGATTAATGAATCCTGGCTGGAGAATTGTTCTTCCTGTCTTTCAATCATATCGTAAAGTAGACTTAAGATTAAAAGCCGTTGATGTTCCTGATCAAGAAACAATTACGAAAGACAACATCTCTACTAAAGTAAATGCTGTTATTTATTATAAAGTTGTAGCAGCTGACAAAGCTATTATTGATGTAGAAAATTATCGTTACGCCGTTTCACAGCTTGCCCAAACAACAATGAGAAATGCTGTTGGCGAAGTTGAATTAGACGAACTTTTATCTCAAAGGGAAAAGGTTGCAGATAATATTCGAACTGTTGTTGATGCAGCCACGGATCCTTGGGGAATAAAAGTTGAGTCCGTTGAACTTAAAGATGTTGTTCTTCCCGAAGAAATGAAGCGCGTTATTGGTAAACAAGCTGAAGCAGAAAGAGAGAAGAGGTCTGTCATTATTAAGGCTGAAGGAGAAGTTGCTGCTTCTCACAACCTATCCACTGCAGCAAAAACCCTTGCCGGTTCTCCTGGGGCTCTTCATCTCAGAACTCTTGCTAGTATTAATGATCTTAGCTCTGACCAATCAAACACTGTTATTTTCGCTATGCCACTAGAAATTCTCAAAGCTTTTTCTGGATTTAATTCTGATAAATAATCTCCCATAAAATTAATGAAAGCTATTATTTTAACGGCTGGAAGAGGCGTAAGAATGCGTCCCTATACTCATCTCACACCAAAACCACTTCTAAGAATAAACGGGAAACGTATTATTGATCATACCCTAGAAATTCTTCCCAAAGAAATTAGTGAAGTTATTCTTGTAGTTGGACATAGGAAATGGTTTGTTAAGCGACATATTGGAGAGATTTATGGCGGTAAAAAAATAACTTACATCGTTCAAAAACATAAAAAGGGAACTGCTCATGCACTTTATCTTTGCAAATCCCTTCTCAAGAAAAAAGAGAAGTTTCTAGTTGTTTTTGGAGACAATCTGTACGCCGAAAACGATCTCAAAAGATGCCTAGAACACCCTCTTTCAATCCTTGCAACAGAAGTAAACGATACTGATAAGTTTGGAGTTCTAAAATTTGACAACAAACACCACCTAGAAGCTATCATAGAAAAACCAAAGAAAAATCCTCCTAGTAAACTTGTTGTTTGTGGTGCCTTTTTCCTTAGTTATAAAATCTTTAAATATCGCATGCAAGCAATCGATAAGAAAGAATTTGGATTGCCCCAAACTATAGTCAAGATGGCCAAAGATCATCCCATAAAAATTGTTAAGGCATCATTCTGGCTTCCTATCGGCTATCCAAAAGATTTAAAAAAGGCTCGCGCTCTTTTAGGAAAGACTAGCTAATATATCGACATACAAAAAAAGCTGTTTTTAAACAGCTTTTTTTGTATGTCCTGAGATTGTTTGTGGTGAACTTATCGAACCCACCAAAAGAACTTGTTCTGAGCGTAGTCGAAGGATTGACTTTTATTGTAATCAGAAGCACAATTATAGTATAGTAAATTTATGAGAACCAAACCATCGATTCATCTTCGCTGGCAAGGTTACTACGATTGCACTCTTGATAATATAAATAAATATATTTTAAAGGAACCATCTCTGCCAAGGATTTATAAGCTTTCCAAGCTTGTTAAAAGCTGTAAACTCGCTGAGTTTGAGAGATATAGTCGCTTGACGCCTTTTTATGTTAGCGAAACTCTCAATATTTACAAATCATTAACAAGACATTTATCTGACAGAGAAATAAGTGAATGTGTTAAAAAAGAATTAAAAGACAAAATCTAAGTTCACTGTCTTAATGGACGAGGATTTAAGAAAAAATGTTTTCTATGCTCTCTGTGATCATTATCATCCTTTCTGTGATCCTTCCAAAGACGTTAATATCTCTGAGTTGAGTAATATTAATTATCAATGATAAAGCAAATCACCCCAAAAGAATATGCAATTTTCAGCTTTATTAA
>Ga0075111_1000428_pt1 | contig 19758 bp, 20 predicted proteins | sample AntAceMetag02UKK_FD_69787 | JGI IMG/M metagenome (GOLD analysis project Ga0075111, IMG submission 69787) | Saline lake microbial communities from Ace Lake, Antarctica - Antarctic Ace Lake Metagenome 02UKK | ecosystem: Environmental > Aquatic > Non-marine Saline and Alkaline > Saline | place... | reverse complement strand
GACTAGCACCATTAGTAACATTTTTAGCTTGCAGGAAAAAGAAGCGATGATGGAAAAGTATCTCGAAGAAGAACGCATATTGAAACAACTACTTTCAGATTTGCAGGGTTATGTAATGGCAAATAGTTTGTCAGACGATGTGTCGGCAAAGATTGATGACCATACGATTGTCATGGATTTAGGAAGTAATTTGCTTTTTCAATTGGGATCAGCGGATCTGAAACTGGAAGCCGAAGGGGTTCTTCGCGCGTTTACTGAATATTTTAAACAAATCAGTAATGCGAAGATCGTTGTCGAAGGACATACCGATGATATTCCAATTAAGAAAAAAGAATTCCCGTCGAATTGGGAATTATCTGCTGGCCGAGCGGCAAGTGTTGTTCGTTTTCTGGCAAAATATGGTATTAAAGAAGAGAATTGTTATATAATAGGGTATAATCAGTATAAACCACTGGTTCCAAACGATTCCGTTGAGAATCGAGCAAAAAATCGGCGTGTTCGAATTATTTTTGAGCCGATAGTCAATCTTGAAAATGAGGGGGTAGATTTTTCATCGATTGAAAACCTAGATACTGATACGGAAATTTTAGATGTGACCATGAATGTAGGGGTAGATATTCCCAAGAGGGGAGAACAAGCAGTTGGAAACTAGTAACAAAGAAATTCTAGCAGAAGCGGTGAAGCGTGTCGGCTTGCTTTTGAGTGATACCATATCTTCAAAATTAGATATATTATTTACATTTAAGTACTATGGGAAGAAGCTTGTCCCATATGAACTAATACAGAAATTAGACCGGAAATATTACGCTTTTTCACTTATACAGGATAATGAAGCACCAATACTAAATGTCTTAGATGCACAGATTATCTATATTTTTACAAATAAGATATTAGGTGGGGAAGGGATTATCGAACAGCGAAAATTTAAGGACTTATTCACTTTTTCTGAGAAATATTTTGGTAAGTATTTAGTAAATTGGGTAATTGATACCTTCGAAAATATGGGAATGCCGACAGAGTTAGACAAAATTGCGGATAGTCCAAAATTTTATCATATTTTTTTACCCGATGAGAATGTATGGCAATTTGCATTTGAGGTATATATCGGTTCTAAATTAGTGGGTATGTACTACTTGTGTTTTGATCGAAATTTTACATTTAGAAAAGAACCAAAATTTAAGGAGATGACACGTGTGGCGAGCTAAGATACTACTCTTATTAATCGTGATGCTTTCATTTTCATTTTCCCTTTATTATGGAGATGATTATCTGTATCCAAAGCTAAGTAATCATTTACAAGGTTATTATGAATTAAATTTAGCGTATGCATATTTTATGGAAAATAGCGCCCATAAATTATATGATTCCGTACAGTTTAGCTACAATTTTAAAGATGATCTTACGTTATCTGCACAGAAAAAATATATATCTGGGAAAATGACATTTGGATTAAAGTATAAATACTTTATTGATGTTGATACTGGTGAAATTGCACTGGGTATTCGAAATTTGGGAATGAATTATGCTGATACAAATTCTCCATTTGGACAAGAATATTTAAGCTATGCAATGACCTATCATGCAGTAAAAATGAATCTTGGTGTGGAACGAATAATTAATAATGGATCCGATTATGCTGCATTATTTTGGTCAATTGGAACGACCGTCCTTGAGGATAAAGATGTATATATCTACTCTGCAAGTAATATAATTGGTGTTGGCTTAAAGTTCCCAATAGCGGAATATATGTCGCTTGATTTATCAGCCTATGGAATGGGGAATAACGTTGTGGCTGGAAATTACAAAGTATTTGAAATTGGAATTAATATTTTTGATATTGCAAACAGTGAGGATGCACAAAGACATAGTAAATATTCTCGAAACAAATTTACATCTGAAGCATTATCTCGTTTGAAGAATCAAGAAAAATTACTAAGAACCGTTAATGCAAAAGTTAATGCAGTTGAGTATTTGTATTCAGCACAATTTCAGAAAAAATTAATAGATGAAATTATTAAACAGGGTATAGTCGCTGAAAAAATAAGAAAGTCGGATACCTTATTACTAAAAACAACGATGAAACATATTCAACGAGGACTCGAATACTATTACTTAAATGATTTGGAAAAGGCGTTTAAGGAATATAAGCTGGCGAATGCATTGTATCCGAATATGCCACTAATCCATGATCGACTTGGGTCGATATATTATAAACTAGGTCATTTTGATAAAGCAAAAATGGAGTGGCTTCTAACGCTGTCGCTTGATCCAGAAAACAAGGAAGCAAAAGACTCCATAAATAAACTAGAGCTAAATCACCCTGAGATATTCCCGGTAAAAAAGGAAACGAATGAAGACTAAACTAATCATCATCTTTGTTTTATCTTTAAGCCTGTCATTCGGGGCTGTATTTAATCGTATTAATACTGTTGTGAATACCCCGGCAGCAAAAACAGGTACGATTGGGGTTTTTGAATTAGGATTTTCCTGCTCTCCGTATTATATTGGCAGCATTGCATATTGGGAGGATGATTTCTATTTAAATTATCACCTGACGGATTTTTTATTGATAGGGCTTACTCGAATAAATAGCTATAATTTAGCTGGTAATTTACAGTTACTCTTAGCGAAAGATTTTATATTTAAAAAACTAAATTTAGCTTTTGGTATTGATAATATTATGGCACGAAATAAAACGTCTACGTTTGATACTTTAAATGAAAAATATCCAAATAATATGAGTTTATATCTGGTTTCGACCTATCGAATGGATCAGTGGGAGATATCGGCTGGATTAGGAGAGGGACGCTTATCTAATTATTATAGCTATACATTTTTACTTAGTAATTTATTTGGGTCGGTATCTTACTATTTTTCAAAGGACGGGAAGAATACTGGTCGGATTAGTTTTGAGTATGATAGTCGTGATTATAATATTGGCTTAGTCCTGCCTGTTGCAGAGGAAATTGATATTAATATTGCTCTAACTCAACTACCATTTAGGAGCGGAAATAATCCAAATTATGGAGATATACCATTTCAAAATGTCTCAGTTGGGCTCACATATAAAGCAGATTTCTTCACATTTTATGGGGAAGAGTATAATAAATTTTCAAAGAAAATAAAGGAAATAGAAGAAAAGAATAATATTATTGGGGAGAAATACACATTGGCACTTGATAGCTCGAATCAAGCTGCAAAAATAGCAAAAATTATGTTAGAAGAACGAAACAAAATGAAAAAAGAACTCAGCATACTTATTAAAGATTTAAAGAAAGAGAAAGATCAGTTGGTGAACGAGGTGAAAGCCTTACGAGATGTTATTGAGTCCGAAGGATTTCAAAATGTCCAAACATTAAAAGAGGATATTATGAAGCATTATTATAGAGCATTGCGTTATTACTATAATGAAAAATATTTTGAGGCAATTGAAGAGTTATCAAAGGCAAAATTAATTAATCCGAGAATCCCAGAATTACATATTCGATTAGGATCCATTTACTGGAAACTTGGTCTAATCAATGAGGCCAAAGAGAGTTGGAAAGAAGCATATGAGCTGGATAAAACGAATGAGGATTTTAATAGTTTTTTAGAAGAAAAAAAGATTGATTTTGAAAAAATGGAGGTAAAAAATGAACAGAATTAAGGTGGCACTATTTGTATTAAGTTTAGGGACAGTATTCGCTGATGAAGTCGAAAGTGTTAGTAGTGGTGCAATGATGACATACTCAATTTCTTTGCAGGACTTACTAATTAAATGGGGAGTATCTCTTGGTTGGATTATTGTTGCATCTATAGGGTTTGCATTTGGTGTTGGTTTATCCATAAAGGTTTTCGATTGGTTATCAGTGGGTATAGAAGAATGGGAAGAAGTGAAGAACGGTAATATGGTTGTAGGCGGTATCCTCATGACATTAATAATTATGATCGGGTTAATTATACTGAAAATATTGTAATGAAAAAAGCACTATCCTTAATTCTTTTGTCATTAATTCTGACCGGTACATCTTTTTCTATTGTAGTTCGGAACAAATTAACTCGAGGCAATTATTACCAAATGCGGTTTCGTATAAAAAAGAGTGGTAACTACAAGCGTTTTGTTGGTTTGTATTCCAATAAAACACTTGATGCAGATTTATTGTTATTTGATGAAAAAAAACAATTGATTGCCAAAGTATCAGGCACATCGGGTAAGTATCCAAAGGAAATTTCATTTCCTGGAAGTGGTATTTACACGGTAAGAGTAATGGCGTATAGTGGCAGTGGTCCATTTTTAATGTTAATATCTAATAGGGGGGAGCTTAAAACGATCTTAAAAAATATTAAATAGTGGAGAAATAAGATGAGTATTATGCCGGTTGAGTGGTCAGCTTTAACGAATCAACGCTCAGATTTATCTAAAGTTGCAGGTGATGATTTTCTCAGAATTCAGCAACAACAGATGGCGAACCTAATAAAGAAGCAAGAAGAAGAGCATAAATATGAGACAAAGCAGGTAGAGAGTGCCGAGGACACAAAGATTGACCCGGAGTCCAAGGAAAAAAACGATTATCATGGGGAGCAAGAGCGGTCAGAGCACGAAATAGTTGCTGAAGATGACCTAAAGCCGATTGAAAATGTTGAGTACGTTAAGTATCAAGATCCAGACATTGGGAATGCTTTAGATTGGCAAGGTTAGCAGCAAAGAAGTAAAGCATGTTGGGGGATGTTGTTTTAACAAGGGAAGGGAGATTATAATCGTGAGAAAAATTGTATTTCTTTTAATCATAGGACTATTGTCATTTGGAAATGCTATGGACAAAAAGTTCACAGATAAAAAAGCTATGTATAATGGCAGAGAAATAGGTGAGGTTCAATACAAGAATCAGACGATTATGAGACTCATGGAAAAGGGTGAATACCTAACGCCACATGCACGAGCCCAAATAGTTTCCTATAGACTAAATGAACATATCAAAACAATAAATGATGTAAAAAATATCATTTATAAATATCCAAATGATATCTATACAGCGTATTTAAATAATCGAAAACTATTTTCTATTTATGCATCGGAAGTGACGTATAATGGTTCCACACCAGAAGGATTAATGGGTAGTTGGATAAATAATTTAAAGCGAGTCATGATAGTTGATGGCATACCGGAATCCAAAAAAATACAGATTAATAACGAAGAGATAGTCCCTGGGAAAGAGCTAAATAAAAAACAAAAGAAAAAGAAAGAAAGTCTTGAAAAGAATGACGCCAAAAGCGTAGTAAAGGAAAGCACCTCCACAGGAGTTGATATTGTTGAATTAAATGAATTGAAAGATAAAATAAAGAAGCTGGAAAAGCAGGTTAAAAAACCAGAAAAAGGCTCAAACAGTATTGTTGTATTAGTTATTATTGCACTAAATATTGTGATTAGTTTGGTGCTGGTGATTCTCTACTTGAAAGTTAGAAAACGCTTGGGTATTTATAGCCAGTTGGAAAAAACGGAGAATTTGGAAGAACTTGAGAATACAGTAAGTGTTTTAATAAAAGAACTTCAAGGTACGTCTGAAACAGTTACTGAAAAAGCGCAAAATGCAATAAAGGAATTAGATGCAAAAATAGCATCAGCACCACAAGTTGGCATCAGTAGTAATAGTCCATTAGCAGAAGGTCTTGAGGATTTAATGAGCACAGACCCAGTTCAAGAAGCAATCCCAGCACCTGAAGCTCCTATAGCACCAGCAGCGGCAGTCCCTGAAGTTAGCGAACCTGAAGTAGCAGTAGCAGAACCGACAATAAAAGAACCACGTGTTGATGCAAACTTAGAAGAGGTTCTTTCTGCAGATTTGGAAAAAGAAGTAGCAGATATAAAAGAAGTAGTTGAGAAAGTACATGCATCAGCTGATAATTCTGAAGCAAGTCCAGCGCCAGTCTCTGCTTCTGCTGACATTGAAACCGGGTTGCCGGAACAAGTGCCGGAAGAGAAACCAATTGCGGAAAAATTAGCGGAGGAAATAGACAAGCAAAAAGAAGAAGGAGCAATAGAAGAATTGGCAACTGTAGCAGCAACTGGTGCAGAATCTGAAGATGATGAATTTGAAGCTGAGCTCAGAAAAGAGATGGATGGCATACTTGTCAACGAAGCATTAACGCAAAATGAGAAAGTAGTTCAGTTAGCTTCAATGAATGTTATGCAAGAAGATATCGCAAAAGAATTAAGTATGGGTGTTGGCGAAGTCGAACTTATCCTTCAACTGAATAAATAGTAAAGTAAAATTGTAAATGTGTAATTATGAATGTTTAATCAAAAAAGTGACATTTAAAATTCACAATTAAGCATTTAACATTAATTAAACGTTAACGCTAATAGATCCGCTTTCTTCTTCACCGGGAATTTTGAATTGGTCATAGCCCTTATCTTCCATCATCGACATATTATCACCAGTCATTGATGCAATATCAATTGAGCCATTCATCAGGCCACCAATCATATCTAATATTTTTTGTAGACGTTCGGGCTCTGACATCGCTACTTTGTCTACTTGGTTTTCAACTTGGTCCAGTAATTTTTCAACTTGAGACGCAAGATTAACATCAAGTTCTTTTAGCATATCAATTTTTGCTTTAACTTCACCGACATTTCCGCTAGATTGGACCAAATCCTTAAGTTGCTTCATAATATCTTCCATCAGCTTTTTTGCTTTATCTTGTTTTGCTATATCGATTTTTTCGAGATTTTTACTTTCATTAATTTTAGTCATTAAAGCCCCCTTTTTTTGTTAGCCATATATATCAGTATATTTATTTTACTTGTCTCGTCAAATAGGTGAGAAACACTTTTCCCTCTAGAAGATCTATCGTAACTAAGGTTGGAAATCTTGTACCTAATTATTTGAATTTAAAAATAATGCAACAATTGCAGATACTACACGATATATTAATAAGAGAATAAAAAATTGTATGGGGGGAAAAGAAATGGCAAGTTCAGTAAAAACATATGTTCCGTGGAGTATGGAATTAAATATAAATCCAAGATTAGAGAGAATAGGTATTTGCAGTACAAAGAACTCTTATTTAATGAAGATCCAATCTATGACGAGAGAAGAATTGCAAGATTTGTATGACGATGTCGATACAAACAAGACATTAACAAGTATTCAAATTAAGATAGTTAAAAAAGCAATTATGATTTATAAAGCAATTAAGCCTGAATACTAACGTTTTTATCAGTTTTTTCTAATAATAATCGATTAATGACTGTTTTAACCCAAATGTAAGCAATAGTTGCTCCAGATAAATTAGCAAGACCAATTCCCCACCAAATACCGTTTAATCCTAATCCAAGTGGGTATGCAAATATATATGTTAACGGAATCGTGAAAATAATTGTACGAAGAACTGTGACGAACAATGCATGATTCCCTTTCCCAAGACCCTGAAAAAGAGATCCGGAGACTGGCCCAATAGCAACCGCTGGATAAGAAAGGGATGTAATTCGTATAAAATTGACTAATTCCGGAGCAAGATGTGCTGTCGCTTTTGAGTATGTAAATGCAAGTGCGATGATTGGCGCGAGTGCAATAATAAAGATAGCTGAAATAACTTCGATTATAATACCAACCTTAATTGCATAGTTGTAAGCGATTTTAAGTTTTTGGAATTCTTTAGCACCAAAGGCTGCGCCAGAAATTGGAACGATTGCAGCTGCAATTCCGAATACCGGCATAGTCCCAAGCATTAGGACTCGCCATCCGGTCGCATAGACAGCAACTCCATTTGGACCGCCAACTCCCACAATTATAACATTCATGATAAACATTGAGATTGACATAATACCCATTTGTATTGTGGATGGAAACCCAACGTTAAAAATTTCTTTTAATATTTTTATCTCAAAGCGAAATCCCTTGAAGTGTAGTGGTACAAATGTGTCTTTTTTTAGAAATAACCAGTTAAACATAAATAGTGAGGATAGTGCCATTGATATGATCGATGCCCATGCAGCCCCAGCGACTCCCATCCCAAATACATAAATGAATATAGGGTCGAGTATTATATTCAGTACAGAGCCAAGAAGCATCGCCCACATGCCCCTTTTTGTGTCGCCTTCACTTCGTAGTATGGCGCTGGCTGTTTGTGCGAAGAAAAGAAAAAATGTTCCAATAATCATGACACGTGCATATGCAATTGATTGGCCAAGGGCTTCACCTGCTCCAATTTTCTGATAAATGAACCCAATTAAAAGATATAGCGGAATACTGAACCCAATCGAAAATAATACCGTTAGAATTATTGTATGGGTTGCTATGTTGCCAGCAGTATCGCGATCATGCTTGCCGATGCATCGCGATATCGCCGATCCGCCACCGATACCGAGGCCCATTCCAATGGCAAGTGATATGAAAAAGAAAGGAAAGAAAAAGCCAACAGCAGCCAATGACTTTGCCCCGAGACCTGCTACCCATATAGCATCAACAATACTGTAAATTGTATGTGCAATATTCCCAAGGATAATCGGGATAGAAAGTTTTATGAGCGCTTTTTTGGGATCGCCTAAAAGGGTTTTAACCCCTTTTGTTTGTTTCATCTTTTTGCCTTTCAATAAAAATCTTGGTGATTTTTATGTTCTTTGAGTTGTATAATTAGAAATAGCTATTTCTAGATTATTATCCCCTATTCTAGTACAGTTAGAAAATATACTGCAAGAAGAATATTGTATCAATTGGCATAATTATAATGTGGATATACTTCTTTATAATTATCTTAAATTAACTATTTTTTAAAACTCGCGATAGCCTTTTCTAGGTTAGTATGAATTTCAAATATAGTTGACACGTGCAACGCATCAAAGGTTTGCATTAAAGTGGGACTTGGATTAAATAACTTGAAATCACCGCCACGTAGTTGGATATTTTTAAAGAAATTGAAAAAAATACTCATCCCATAGGAATAAATATTCGTAATATTTGTTAAATCAACAATGAATTTTATATGACTATGAGCAATTTGCTTATGCATATACGTTTCAAATAATGCAACATTTTCAGTATCTAGTTCAGTATTTCCAAAAACACTCTCTTTTTCGCATTGAGCCCCAATGGCTATTATGAGCACACCATCAACAGTACTACTTGTAAGTTTGATGTTCTGATATCCTTTTTTATTCTTGTTAACCATAATGTGTGTATTATAACGAATAAATCCAAGGATAAAAAGTACATAACTGTTTTTTTGTAAATTATTTTGTGTGGACTCTTTTACAAAACCACCTGAATGTAGTTACAATGCAGGTATGTATAGCGTATTGTATTTTATTATTGGGGCAATAATTGGTAGTTTTATTAATATGCTGGCGTCACGTCTTGTGTCAGATAAACCATTAATAACCTATCGGTCGAAATGTAATAACTGTTCAACTAGTATCGCATGGTATGATTTAATACCAGTTCTCAGCTATATATGGTTGAGAGGGAAATGCAGAAATTGTAAAACTCAAATCCCCATTTATTTCCCAGTAATAGAAGTCTTTTTCGGATTAATTATCTTGATTCTGTTTACTTATGAACCGCTAAGTATGATTACGGTTCTTAAACTCTTATGCCTCGGATTATTAACCGTTTGCAGTATTACCGATGCTCTTTCCTATCATGTATATAATAAAGTGCTGTATCCAATGATCGCGGTCGTAATTACATTATGGTTTGTGTCAGGGGCCAATTTATATATGATAGCCCAGGCATTGATTCTTCTCGCATTCATTTTTGTTTTAGCTTCAATTGTTCGCTTAATTAAAAAAGAAAAAACGATTGGAGATGGCGATTATTTTATATTTTTCTGTATCGGTTTATTATTTGCTTATGAAGACATTATTAGTATCATCTTGTTTTCGTCGGTCGCTGGTATTATATTGTCCATTATTTTTAGAAAGAAAGCCTTACCTTTTATCCCGTTATTACAGTTGGGAATAATGGCAACATATGTTTGGAGATAAAATGAAAAAAGCATCTGTATTATTTGAATTACTGATATCATTTGTTATTTTAACAGCACTCATCACTGTTCTGATGATTTCATATAAATCAGTTATATATAGAGTCAGTCTAAATAATGAAACTGCTTTCTTAAAACGTTTTCTTGAATATGCGCAGGATTATGCTATTACTTATCAAGTTGAAACAAGCTGGGAGCAACTTGATCGCATATATATTGTGAAAAAAGATACCGGAGAAGTTCTGAAGAAACATCATATGCCAAAGCCACTTCTGATTGATAAGACAAAAGTTGTTTTTAACGCACGATTAAAACCCGGAAAAGGAATTACCATTGTATTATCAACAGCCAAGCGACAGAATCGAATTGTGATTGATCCATCAACCGGTCGGATAAGAGTAATGGATTAAGTCCTGATGAAACGAGGATACATTTTATTGGAAACGATAATGATGTTGTTTGTTCTGGCTTTTTTTTCGCTATTTTTTCTGAATATGAAAAAAGATTATACTATCAGAGAACAAGAACTTACTAGAGAAAAAACGGTTTTATTAAGTGCGAGAGAAAATTTTTTAAAAGCAATGACAGAACCAATTGAGAAGCTAAAATTAGAAACAGCTTACAACGTTGAAACAGTTAGTACCGCAGAAGTCAAAATATACCTAAAAGAGAACGATCTATTTAGAACGCTGTTCGTTTTGAGACGAAATTAATTTTACTGCACCAAATAATAGCGCATCATCTCCTAGCGTAGATAATTTGATTAGAGGTTTCACCAGTGCGGTTTCATTTGCAGCAGCTTGAATTTTTTTAAGCATATAGGGGCCAATCGCTTCAATAACGCCACCACCCAAAATAAATACTTCTGGATTTAAAACGTTTGTAAGACTACCAATTGTATGGCCAATATAAGAGCATACTTTTTTGATAGTATTTTTAACCGTTTTGTTGTTTTTATCTAAGTTTTCTTTTAGAAACGAACTTTTGAGAACCCCGTCTAAATCGATTCCATTTTTTTTGAGAGATCTCATCATTCCTATTTTAGATGCAAGTGCTTCAAAGCATCCATTTTCACCACAGTTGCAGCTTGGTCCATCTAGTTTTATTTTAATATGACCAATTTCACCTGCAATATTATGTTTTCCATATATAAGTTTGTTGTTAATAATAACGGCACCACCAATACCGGTTCCGATAAAAATTCCAACGACATCTTTATATTTTGAAGCGGCACCGGCCCAGTGTTCGCCTAATAATCCAACATTTACATCATTCCCAATTGCAATTGGGACATTAAAATCGGCTTTAAGTTTTTTCAAAAGAGGGAAATTACTAAAAGGTAGGTTCGGAGAAAATTCGACTGTCCCTGTTTTTAAATTAATATTCCCTGGGATTCCAATTCCGATGCCTTCTAATTTTTGATCTTTAGATAATTTACTTATAATAGTAGTTATTTTTTGATAAATCTCTTCTTGTGAAGAATCGGCTGCATTGGTTTTTACTTTAATTGTATTAAGAATTTTCTTTTTTGAGTCGATTAAGCCTCCCAGTATTTTTGTTCCGCCGATATCTAATCCGATGTACATGTTGTTTACTCCCAAGTTTTAAATTTGTCGCCTATTTGGACTTTCTCGTATTCTATAAAATCATTGCCAGAAAGTAAATATTTTTTACCCACAGTTAGTATTTTAATTGTGATCGCACTATCGCCTGTCTTAATAATGGGACCTTCCGGAGCAAATGCAATAATTGTTCCTGGGGTTTCTGCGCTGGCATATTGGGTGATCGACGCTTTGTAGATAGCAAGTACAACATTTTTGAATTGTGTATATGCTCCAGTATAGGGATTTAGTGCTCGAATTCGATCAATGATTTCTTTGCTGTTTTTCTCCCAGTGTATAAAGAGATCCTTAACTGTAGGTTTCGGAGATTTTTTAAAAGTACCGGCGACTTGTTCCATGCGAGGAAGAACCTCCTGTCTCGCACATTTATCTAGTATTGAATCAAGTAGCTTTAGTGCGACTGGTTCCTGTCTGGCGATAACCTGTCCGCAGGTATCATCAGGTAAAATCGGAACTTCTTCTTGTGCAATGATATCACCTTCATCAAAATTTTCATTAAGAAAATGGAAGCTAACCCCAGTGGCTGTTTCGCCATTTGAAATTGTCCAGAAATAGGGGTTATTTCCTCGATAGTTAGGTAAGTAAGATGGATGCATATTGATTGCATACTTCGCTAGATTATATAGTGCTGGTTTGAGTTTCTGGCTAAACGTAAAGGCTAACAAAAGATCCGGTTTCAATTCATTTTGTACAATCTCGATGAACTGTTCATTATTGATATCATTGAAACAGTAAACGGGTATATTTTGATTTGTGCAAATCTGTCGGATATTTGTTATGTCTTGGTTCGCAAGAGCTATTACTACAACGCCAACGGGTGTGTATCCTTTATTAATAAGGTGTTTTAATCCCTTAACTGCAAATTGTGTAATACCCAAAAATAAAACACGCATATTTTAATTATCCTTATTAATAAGTAACGAAAAATCTAGTGCAGGTGCTGAATGAGTAATGCTTCCAACGCTTATCCTGTCTGGTTTGTGCTGAGCAATATTAGCAATTGTATCTAAACTAACATTCCCAGATACCTCAATGAAAATATTCGGGGCCATTTGCCGGATTGTATTAATTGAAAGTGTTAATAACGATTCATCCATATTGTCTAATAAAATGCCATCGACGCCTGTTTCACATGCCTCTTCAACCTCATCAATTGTTTCAGTTTCGACTAGAATAAAAAAATTATCCTGCTTTTGTAAGATCGGGTATTTGTTGCTAGATTTTATTTTTTTAACAGCGGCTGAAATACTTCCAGCTGCTTGGATATGATTTTCTTTTATCAGGATGGCATCGGATAAACCCATTCGATGATTGCATCCGCCTCCATCTATTACTGCTTTCTTCTCAAGTTTGCGCATGCCCGGTAGAGTTTTTCTTGTGTCGAGAATTTCACAACCACACGCTTCAACCATTTCAACAAATCGATGAGTCTTTGTTGCGATTCCACTCAAGTGTTGTAGGAAATTAAGCATGATTCGCTCATAACTGAGTATTTCGATTGTGCGACCATTAATTGAAAGAACAGTGTCTCCCTTTGTTACCGATTCTCCGTCTTGTTTATAAATTGTATAACTAATAGATGTATGATGTTTCAGCATGTATTCAACGACGAATAAGCCACTAATAACGCCATCTTCTTTTGCAATAATTTGACCACTTGATTCTTGCTCAGGATGAATGGTTAACTCCGACGTAATATCACCGGTTCCAATATCCTCCTGAATCGCTAAATCAGTAATAATTATGATGTCATCAAGTGTCTTCTGCATACCGCCAGTATAGCATATTGGATAGGCGCTATGTAAGAAATGCGAATTAAATCGAAATGAGTTTAAATCCATTCCCTACATAGCAGCATTGGTACACCTAAAAAAAATGGTATGTGGTTTTATCTGAGATATTGTATCTGAGATATTTTTGCAATTTATCAATATACGTTTCGATATATATGCATGGAAAAAGAAAAATGAATAATCCAAATAAAAAATGGAGTGATGTGAAATGGTAAAATTAGAGGTATTACCGCCGCAATACAAACCGATAACGACTGGAATTAAATTTTCTGGATATGATACAGGGTTTTTTAAAAAAAGTGGCATCGATTTCAACCAGAATAATAAAATAGAAGATAATGAAGAATTGAGGCCAATCAAGCTTTTAAGAAACGAAACACCAACGGCTCTTGTTGTAGATACTACCTTGCAAGTGATTGATGCCTTAAGAAGAAATGCGATGAATATTCAGACAGCTGTTGTTCTAGACAAGATTGTGACTGACAACATTGATTTTGAAACACCGGAAGGTATATCTATTTTAGTTCAAAGTGGAACTCCAGACGCTTTTTCTAAACTTACAAGTATGGTTTTGAGTGATAAAAATTATTCGCCTGGTCTTATGAGAATGTTGCTATCTGGGATTAAACATATGTTAAGACTGACTATCCCGGGGAATGTATTTTTTCCATGCAAAGAAAACCTTATAACCGATATAGAAAACATTAAAACAAACGCTCAAAAACATCCGAATTGTTATAATTCGATGAAAAAAATGTTGAAAATAGAGCTTATCGAATTTGTTTTAGCAGATGTTGAAAGAAATCTAACGAATAAAGGAATAGTTGGTTTAGTAAACGCACAAGGCCGATATAACGGGAAGATGAAAGGATTGCTGGATAAGGCTATTCGTAAAAAAGGTACGCATAAAATATTTACTGAAACGATAGGGGATTAATTATGAGAATAGTTGGAATCTCATTAATGATTAATAATTGCACCTTGGCGGGAAGGGTTTAAAATTCTGCCCTATTGGTAAAATTGTGGGAAAAAAATGGGACAAGTTATTTTAAATTTCGATAATGGTACATAAGCAAATTTATAAAGAGGAGCATAGAAATTGAAAACTAAAATAATATCAGGCAGCATTCATATTAAGAATCAATTAGATATAACAGAGCTTAATAAATATGGGGATAAACTAGATACTACTGATTATGTATTGTTGACTACAACAAAGTCTGGAGAAATAATTAATACGAAAGATTGGAGAACAAATGAGCACAATATTGTTTTACATTCAGGAAATGAAACAGCAAAATACATCGGCTTAATTGCGAATAAATTGGGCCTAGATCCAAAAGAACTTGTGTTGCCGACTATAAAAGAATCGGAACAACTATATAAAAATTATGCTATTCGGAACGATTTATTATCGAAAGGAGTATTCTGGATTCCTGCAATTGTAGACAAGGAGAATGAAGGGGATTTTGTAAGCTATGCTCAGTACGCAAAAAATCCTGAGAAATTTGATTTTTATTATCGAAATATTAATAATGGTTGCGAATATATTGTTAACCCTAATTTCAATTATAATCTTACAGGTATTGTATTAAAAGCAAAATAAAAAGTGGTGATTCCTCTGGGCTCAGAGTCTATAAAGCGTAGCTATTTAAAGATTGATTTAAATAGCTACGCTAAGTTTATAGAAAAAATATTAAGCTGGTTCAGGGAACGTCCATGTCGGATCATCGCGCTTTTCGATAATTTCGATATTCTTCATCCTCCCAACTTTACTACCAGGGTACGTAGTTAGCTGATCATTTTCACCTTCGCCACCATCTAATAGTTTAATCGTTCCCCAATTACGAATCCAGTCATTGTTATCAGCACCTAATCTTATATTTTTGATCACTCCATTCTCCATATTCTCAATCCAGGCATGACCATCCCCTCCGATTAAATTTCCGATTTCCCCTTCATTCCTAACATAATTATCATATCCACCGCTATCCTCACCCAGTACTAGATTGCCGATTCTCGCTCCCGGTAAATTCTGAATCCAGTCATTACCGCTACCCATGTCTACATTTTTAATGAACCCCCCACCATAATTATGCACACTATCGGTACCTGCACCCAAGTCTGACTCTAGGATTATCCCATAATTCCCAATATAGTCATTACCATCCCCTGCGTCTAAATTTCCGATTTCCCCGCCATAATTTCTAATAGTATCGTCACCATCACCCAAGTCTAAATTTTGGAATTTCACATCAGAAAGACTAGTTTCTTTTGTGCCTAAGCTTATTGTATCATCACCGTCTCCCGAATTTATTGACACATTTTCTACACCTGAATAATATGTTTCATACCCATTCCATGTGACTTTTATTAAATCCCCTTCTTGAGTAACTGCTATATCATCATCTCCTGAAGTACCATTTATAACTAAAGGTCCATCACACTCTATGATCCTAGTATCATAAGTCGTCGGCTTAAAGTCCGCTACGTCTAATGATCCTGCAACACCATCTTTAGCAGCAAAAGTTTTCAATTCGTCATAGGTCAGGATTTCATCTTCACCAGCCATCTCGATAACCATATTCTTGTCAATTTCCACACCAAATTTGGCTTCAAGAGAACTTACAGTAGCATTAGCATCACCGCTTAAGTCTATCCCCTTATCACCAAAATCTTCTGAGGTTACGGTATAACTCTCGCCTGTTGTTGGATTTATTTCTATACCCACATCAGAAGCCGTCGGCTTAAAGTCCGCTAGGTCTAATGACCCGGCAACACCATCTTTAGCAGCAAAAGTTTCCAATTCGTCATAGGTTAGAATTTCATCTTCACCAGCCATCTCGATAACCATATTCTTGTCAATTTCCACACTATACATTTTTTCAAGAGAATTTACAGTAGCATTATCATCACCGCCTAAGTCTATCCCTTCATCACCAAAATCTTCTGAGCTTACGGTATAACTCTCGCCTGTTGTTGGATTTATTACTATCCCCATATTTTTGTACCTCCCCATATTTATTTATCTCTATAAACAATATCGTTATGAATCGGACATTTTTTGCATTATGTTATTCTGTTTCTTTTTAAGCAATTGAAACTGATCCACTGAGATGTCCACTACCAATAGTCTAAAAAGGATTTATTCCAGCATTTTTAGAAAGGCTAAATTCTTGAATTCATAGAAACTTTTTAATCTGAATCTATAAATACGGGGTTTCACTTGTAGGGATGGGTTTCAAACTGCTCAATACCGTGCTTAAAAAATCGAAGTCCATCTAAAAAAAATGGTAGATGTGTTTAGCTGAAATTTTTCTAATAATTAACCGATACATTTATATACGAAAGCCAATTGTGGTGAGGTATGAAAGGCGATTTGTAACAAAACAAATCCTAAATAATGAATAAAGAAGTCGTAAATGTTTAAAAATAAACTTGTATCAAATAACAATATAGAACTTAACGGTATAAAAGCTAAGGCCTTAATTGATCAAATATACACAAGTAATCGTCCATTTAAAGCGGATGTATTTGATGTGTTTGTTAAAGGCTTTGATCACTTTGGTGAATTAAATAAAATATCATATCTTGTCGGATTTTTTGATCTAGAAAAGTATTGGGATAAAATTAGTTCTATCCTTGAAACAGCAGGCAGTGCAATAGAGGTAATTGACCGAAATTTTATTGCATTTTCAAAACTTGCAAAATATCAGAAACAAGATTTTTTTGAATTTAAATATACGGATGCTAAATATAAGTCGAGAAACGATAATATGGCTTACAATTTGAAGCAGTCATATAACTTGTCTCCAAGTAAAAAATATCTTGCTTATGGCTTGTTGGTTGGGGCCGCAACGATGCTTCATAAAATTGATCCTAGAAAATATGAGCCGAAATTGATGCACTTTTTTAAGACCTTAGAATTAGAAATATTGGAGCATAAAATAAGCTATAAAGATAATCCATATTTGTTTCAAATATTATCCTTTTATAATGGAATTGGTCGTTTAAATGAGTCAGTAATTCTGAATAAGATGGCCCCGAGAGAGCTTATTAGTGATGTTGCGAGTACGGTAGAAACAAATGGTATATCGGACGTGTTATCACTGATTATAAAGTACTATTGGGAACTAGAAGATTCGAGTGTCTTGCAACGTTTATTACCTGCAATAAAAGAGCTGTTGTTTGCTGAGATTGACGCCCGTTACGCTGGCGGTTTATGGGATGAAGCTCTGGTTACCCCGATGTATTTAATGTTAATACTATTTGGGAATGATGCAGAATATTTAATCTCAGATGTGAGAAAGCTCACATATTCAATCGACCGAATATATTCCGATGCTAAAAGGCTGCATCCTAAAGTAGATTTTGCTGATATCAAAAAATTAAAAATGACATTACAAGAAGATGGGAAGCAAATAGAAAAATATTTAGCTAACTATGACATAGGTTGGCCAAATAAAATTAAAGAAGATAGCTATATGTCAGAATTTGATTTACTGCAAACGCATAGCTTTAATAGCGTTATGTTCTTGGTCGGTGAGTTGAAAACACTTTATCTATTTCTAAAAGAAAATACCGAGCTATCTAGCCAAGATGAGATATATCAGTCATATTCAGATTTTTTAGCTCGACTTGATTTTCATAAGTTTGATAAACAATATAGTGTTTTATCTCAATTAAACTTTTTCCATTTTTTCCCATTTGTAACTGAGGAAAAAGATGCGCTTCAAAATTACCACCAACTTTGGTTTGCAGAGCTAATACGTGTAAATGCTGATAATCCACTCAACCAAGCCAAAGCAATTGTACTATTTTCTAATGTATATGGAGTGGGTAGCGATAAAGAGTTGCGTACATTTCTTACAATAAAACTCTTAAATTATAACGATTTAAGTAAACTAGGATCGCTTCATGTGCAAGCCTTAATGGTGCTTGCTAAGTCTAAGCACTTCAGGCGGTCTGTGGTTCAAAAAATACACAAATATTTACCTAATGATTTTTTGATTAATGCACTGTATTCGCAAAAGAAAGTAAAAACATCAATTGAATTTATTGATAAATTATTAAAAAATCTGACTTACTTTAGTGATCTGAACAAAATCCAACAGGATTTGTATCTTGGTTTTTTTGGTACAGAGAGCGGAGAAATTGTCGATATCGAGTTAGATAAGCTGAAGTTTAAATTACTTTTAAATAGAGCAATTTTAGAAGAAGAATCGATTTTAGAAGAAGAATCAATGGCTGAGAAGCTAAATAAAGAAATTAAAGCGGATAGAATTCAGCGGGAAGAACTTTCTGCAAAGATTCAATCCGATAAAGAAGCGAAAAATAATGTATTAATTGAAACAAAAGCGATGGTCTATAAAGGTTTGATAGAATTGGAGATTCCCAAGTGGGAAGACCGGATAGCTAGTATCAACAACGAAATAGATCAAAAGCAGGATGATAAATATCTGGAAGAAAGAAAAGAATTATATAAGATAAAACAGAGCCAGCTAAATGTTCTGAAAAAGGAATGCGAAATAATATTAGATAAAATTGAAAATTTTCGAATGGAGCATGGTCAAAATCAGTTTATCTTAACAAAAGAATTGAGCATATTTGAAGCAGTTTTAAATCGAGAGAATCTTTCTAAAGAAGTCCTTGTCGGTGAATTGGAAAATAAGGACGAGGAAGCACTTACTGTCATTCTCGAAATTGAAGAAGAGCAAGATAAGGTCCAAAAACTCTTAGCATCAGCAAATGCAAAGCTAAGGGAAATTGGAAAAAAAAGTACTCCAAGCGCATCATCAGTACCTAAAATAAAAAAAGCAAACCCTCATCCGATTACAGAGCTTCAAATTAGAATACTTGAAATGGATTCTGAAATGCAGGATGAAAGCAGTGTTGATAAAGTAGATCGACTGATAGCAGAACTACAAGCAGATTTCGATCTAGACGAATTACCCAAGGAAGAATTTGTGATTGATATTAAGAATGATCCGGAGAACCCAATCAGTCAATTCTTCAATAGTGTGTTAGTTATACGAACAGATCATATCGCCACTTTAGATTTTGATACGGATTTTGGGCCAGTAACAGGGTGGATAAATGAAGATGGAGTATTAACGTTAGAAGTCCCCGTTGATGTGCCAACAGACATTATTTTGGCGCATATTGCTAAAATGCTCTTGCCGTATTTCAATACAAATAGTGGATTACAACTTGTTTTAAAAACAGATCGGAAACAGATAACGCTGAAACCTTATTCTCAAAAGAGATTACAACGTATTGCCCATATGTTCCAAAATAATTATCCGAATCGATACCTATACACGTTTAGACTAGCAGGTAAAAGTTTGGATGAGTCTGGGGAAATTGAAGAAATGTTCATG
>Ga0075111_1000427_pt1 | contig 19762 bp, 22 predicted proteins | sample AntAceMetag02UKK_FD_69787 | JGI IMG/M metagenome (GOLD analysis project Ga0075111, IMG submission 69787) | Saline lake microbial communities from Ace Lake, Antarctica - Antarctic Ace Lake Metagenome 02UKK | ecosystem: Environmental > Aquatic > Non-marine Saline and Alkaline > Saline | place... | reverse complement strand
CTCATTATTTGAATTTCGTATTACGTTAATCTGGAAAGCGGTATGGATGCAGGGTTTACGGCCCCACCTTCCACGTGTCAATCGGTAATCCATAATGGTCAATGATGGTATTCAGCCTGACCCGTTACTTCTTTTTCTTGGGCTTTGTCTTTTGCAGCTAACAATCTTCGCAGAACACCTCGGACTTTTTCAGTATTCCAAACACCTGTACCACTAAGAGTAGGTGTATTGCTGGCATGCATCATTATTGCAATCTCGGCATTTGTCTCACCATCTTTATGATATTGTAGGATGGTTTTCCTTATTGCTTCTATTTCTTCATTGCTTAGAGATGCAGTCTTAACGCTTGGTTGTTTAGGGCATTTCTGCATTTCTGCATTTTTAGACTTTTGTGGATTAGTCCTATTTTCTGTATTAAAGTCTAATGCAGATAAGTCTATATTATAATCATTTACCCAATCTTCAATTATGCTATAGTGCCTCGCATATGAATTGATACTTGACAAGCTGTTAAATCATGTAGTATTTTATCCCTATAATTCATGAATTTCAATTGGATTGTGGGGCGGGGTATGATTTCAAGTCGTGGACGGCCGTTAACACCTGAAACCAAGAAGCTTCTTGTTTCGGTGAAACTATACTTTGACGGAAAAAGGTTCAAGCCAGCGGAGCCAAGTGTAAAACGTACAGCCGATGCACTTGACATTGGGGTAGCGACCGTTAAACGAGTAATGGCAGACTATAATCGTGACCCTAAATTGCTAGAAGAGTCGGCAAAGATGCGGGGCCGTCCGGTTCACGCTGTCAGTGTTTCACATCAGGAAGCCGTTAGAGCTTTTGTTCGATCAGCCAACAAAAATGGTGAATATATAACGCTTTCCGATATTCAAAATTTTTTAAACGAAAAATCAAAAGATGAATCATTTCATATTGCTACAATAGCAAGAACCCTCAATCGGTGGGGGTTTGAATTCGGCAAAGGGACCCGTTCACAGCACTTGAAGGAAAAGGACCATGTAATTGCTGCCAGGCAGCGTTATTTGCGGAAAATGAGGGATAATCGTGCATCTGGTGGTGATACAATCCGACCCGAAGTTTATTTGGATGAATCCTATGTCAATAAGAACCATAGCAACGATTTTATTTGGTATTCTGGTGAAGATGGTCCGTGGGTTCAAAAGCCAACAGGGAAAGGCGAACGGTTGATTATCATCAATGCCGTTACTAAATCTGGTTGGGTTTCAGGTGCAAAGCTCGTTTTCAAAAGCACACGAAAGACGGGGGATTACCATGGGCAAATGAACTGGGACTTGTTTAAGAAATGGTTTTCAGAAATGCTTTTACCGAATATCCCCAAAAGTTCGCTCATAATTATGGACAATGCATCTTATCACAATACTCTCTCAGACCACTCTCCACCTACACCCCAATGTTCAAAAGCGCGAATTGTGGAATGGCTTGAGCAAAACAAGATATATTGCCGTCATGACTGCTTAAAACCAGAACTGGTTGAAATTTTGGGGAAATTGGCGCCTGAGCCAACATACGCGATTGATGAGATTGCTCGGTCGAACGGTCATGAGGTTATAAGAACGCCCCCCTACCATCCTGAATTACAACCAATAGAAACTTGCTGGGCGGTAGTTAAAAATCATGTGGCCAGGAATTCTGATTTTACCATGAAAAATTTATTCGATCAGCTTGAGGCTGGTTTTGCGAAGGTAACAGGCAAGACATGCAAAAAAATAATATCAAGGATAAGAAAAATCGAAGATAAGTTTTGGACAGAAGACTTAGATTTTGATGAGAGCAATTTCACCTGAAAACGTATCAATTCATATGCGAGGCGCTATAGTTATGGTTTTTCCGGATACTACTGAAATGATTTTTAGCTTTTTGTGCATGCCATCTTCGAGATTTAAGGATAAATGTTTCATATCTATATCCTCCTTATATTTGACGGTCTTTTGCCTGGGTTTCCCATCAATGCGTTTACTCTCCACCAATTCGGCCCTCAGATAGTGGATGTCAGAACCTTCTTTTTCAGTTTTTTTCGTCTCCATCGGATAAACATTTCATTCCCCCTGTCGTGGGTAAAAGGATTATCCTATCCAGGTCCATGTGTAAATCCCCCAAACTCGTTGTCCGACAAAACTGAATCCATCTGCCAAAATACTTAACAAAGACAATTAGCAAAATCATATGAACGATAACTGCTTCGGTTGACCTGCACTGATAACAGGTTTGACCCTTTTTATATTTGCAAGTTTTTTAATCGGTCTATCGGGGATAAATGATGGGAAAAGAGATAGCTGAATGTGGCTCCGGTAATCAGGACATTTCATCCCTTTGCATTGTTCACATACTGACGTGTGGACTTTATGGGATTTCTTTTTTGTGCAGATGACATAGGGCATTTGTGTTTTAGTACAATTATTCAATTTTCAGGGAATCTCATTCTTTTCTTGTTTGGCCTTCAATATCTCTTCCAATTCGGACATGAACTCATTGATATCCTTGAATTGCCTGTACACAGATGCGAACCGAACATAGGCCACTTCATTCCATTCTTTCAGTTTATTTATGACCCTTTCCCCGATCTCTGAGCTGTCAATCTCCTTCTTCCCCAAATCCTGGAAGGATGCCTCAAGGTAGTCTGTAAATTCTTCTATCCTGACCTCACTTACTGGAAGCTTTTGACACGCATTGCGGATTCCGGATATGATCTTCTTACGAGCGAAAGGCTCACGTCTCCCATCCTTTTTGACAACCATCGGAAGCATATCTTCCTGTTTTTCATAGGTGGTGAATCTTCTTCCACACGCAACGCACTCACGCCTCCGTCTAATAGCCCTCCCGTCCTTGCTTAATCGGGAATCTATCACTTTGTTATCAATCTTAGTGCAATACGGACATTTCATAAAAATCTCTTTTTGAATTGATTTTTTATTTTAAGTGTCAGGCGCCCTTATCCCTCTCATCCATGATTTTGTCGAACTCTGCTCTCATGGAACGTTCCAGGGTTTTCCCTTTTAATTTTTTGGCGAAATTGTTGAGGTTTCCGTAGCAATGACGGTAGAGCTTACTTTCAGGGTCGGCCATCATCTCCCAAAAAGTTTCCTCTCGGTCCAGCTCCCATTTCTTTCGTGACAGGGCCTTCATTTCTTCTATCCGCGTCTCTTTCTCTTCAAGAGCCGTCCTCTCCTGTTCGACCTGTTTATCCTCAAAAGATTTATACCCCTTGGGCTTGGGGTAAGAGCCCGCCTTCTCAATAATTTTAAAAAACCAATTGAAAACGTTCTCTATGGGTTTGGATTCTTCCAGGTTCAGGTCAACCATGTCGAAACGGCAGTAACAGAGAGACTGGATGAGGTTTTCAAGAGAGCTGGTGATTTTTACCCATTCTGACATCTGTTTTTCTGTGAGACCTTTCTGGCGCCAATATCCAAGCTCTGGATGGGTGGAAAGGGTGTTTTCAATTTCGCTAGTAGTAGTTTCTTTAGAGAAAGAACTACTACTATAGATGGGGTATACCGTAGGGTGTACCCTAGGGTATACCCTACGGTGCCTACCTAAAATTAAATTGTCAATATTAAGCATATTTAGAGCCCTGGCTATTCGGTTTTCATCCCCATATAATACAATGTTCTTTTTAAGTATTTTAGCTGTAAAGCCGAATTTCCCTGCACCGGCATTTTGACGCCCATTATGGTTTATTATACCGAAATAACGCAATCTTTTAAGGTTAGCCTTTAGAGTGTTTACAGGGATACCAGCTTCTTGACTTATGAGAGTTAGGGTTGATATTTTGCCATTTAAGGCCTTACATATAGAATAAAGGATGAACTGATTTTCATTTAGAGCAATGGGGCTTTTATTAGGATTTTCATGGGGTACACCGTAAGGTGTAACGTTGGGTATACCGTAAGGTGTATCAACCGATAGATCAATCGGTACATCATAGGGTACACCCGATGATTCACCCAATGGTACACCCGACGGTTTTCCTATCTTCTTTATTTGCAGTGCAGCTTTTTGTAATGTCGTGGAAGTATGACCATCAGGATCCACCTTTTTAGAAAGAAACGCATCCGTAACAGTCTTCCGCTTTCCTTTTTCTGGCATCTGCTAACCCCCACTTGTGGCAAACATTGTGAGCAGTTCCTTTGCGAGTTGACGATATGCTTTGCAGCCATTTGAAGAAGGTGCTTCTTGAAAAATCGTTATGCCTTTTGATTCAGCAGTTTCAAAAGGAGCGTTTGTGGGAATCATAGTGTTGAATATTTTATCGGAAGGGAAGTGTTGTTTTATCTGAGCTATATTGTACCGACTGATGCTTTTCCGTTTGTCCACTTGGTTGATTAATAGCTTTAGAAATTTAAGGTCACGGTTTCCTGCTTCTCGTATGGTTTCAATAAGCTGGATTGCTTGGAGCAGGCCGTCAATACTGAATGCTGAATTCGCAAGTGTGGGAATTATTACAAAGTCTGACCCGTACAGCGAAGTAATTACGAAAGTCCCCATGTTCGGAGGGTTGTCAATAATGGTGAAATCAAAAGTTTCTTGAGCGTATGGCCTGAGTTTGTTTTTAAATGCGTCAAAGGTTTGGCTGGTAATCAGACTGGGTTCAAGGTTTCCAGTTTCAGGAATATTTGGGATGCAAAACAATCCGTCATACTGTGTTGCGTGTATACACTTTTCTACTGGGGCCTTGGTTTCGAGGTCAAGGAATTCATAGAGGGTATTGCTTAACGGTGAGTTTCGGGGGAGCAGGAGGCTTGTGGCGTTTCCTTGTGGGTCATTATCAACAACCAGTACCCTTTTACCTTGACGAGTAAGCGCGTGGCCTAAAGTGGAACTGACGGAACTTTTTCCCACACCCCCCTTATTGTTAATAACCGAAATAATAGTTCCTTTCATGAGCATCTCCTATGAAAAGATTGTTAGAAAGGATAAACATGCATAGTAAATAACCGACTTTATTAATGAATAATTTGATTATACAATGTCACGTCATGATTAGCTATTGTTATCAAGAAGATGGTTGTTTGTCAAGTATTTTGTGGAACAAGGTAATAATGACCACAAGACAACAAAGCGCACAATCATCTGATTGCATATCTACCCGGGCGTAGATGGCAACAGATTTAGGTTTCATTGAGATTATTCAGAGGTTTAAATATACGAATTATCTGTGATAATTTTTAGAAAATCATGGGGATTAACTATCTGAATCCCTTTGTAATTATTTAAGTCAGTCAAATGAGCATCTCCAGAAACAATAAAATCCACCTTCCCTTCAATGGCAGCGGAAAGAAAAATGTTATCTGACGGATCACTTTTTATTTCTTCAACTTTTATCGTGCCTGGAGTGACAACCGCCAGCGCTATTAAATTGTTGAAAGCTTCCTCGGCAATCTCCGGAGAAAGCCCTTGTTTCTTGAGAATCTTGACTATTTTTGGGTAGCGAAGAACTTTTCTTGTTTCTTTGATAGTGGATTTTGAAGCAATAAGACGGAGTTGGCCTGATGATATCAACTCAAGAATTTTTGCTGGAGGATTTTTTGGGGTGAGGATACCACTGATAAAAACATTGGTATCCAGAACTACCTTGATCATTGTTTTTTAGGGTTAGAAGGTTTTACTGAAGAAACAGCTTCTCCGATAGCTTGAGCAATTTCTCCTTCATCAGCACCTCGCATTTTTTCCCAAACAATTTCCAAAGATGCCTGAGCCTTTTCCTGGGACTGAAGAATTTGATAATATCTATCCATCGGAACCATTACCGCCATAGGCCGGCCAGACCTTTCTATGATGTAGTCGTCTCCCCTAATGGCGACTTGATCCATCACCCGACCAAAATTTTGTCTTGCCTTAACGGCTGAAATTTTTTTGAGCATTTTCATGCCTTTGCATTAATTGTTATGACCATACTGATTCATATAATCATTATACACTGTTATACGTTCTTGTCAACCTTTTCGCTCCCATGCCGCTCTTTCTAACTGGTTAGAGAAGAAAGTGAGTATAAAACCCCTTGGAATTGGGAACAAAAAATCCCTAAATTTCAAGTATTTATGGGTTACGGATTTAATGAGTATAAAACTAATGTTTATTCCGCAGGAAATTTATAATATCCAAACCTGAAATCCCGTACAGATGAATCTTAACTATTGGTTGAAAGTTAACATTCGGAAGTTGAGGGTAAAATGAATGGGCGTTGTAATCAGTGGTATCCTGTGGCAGGATGGTCTCCAGGGTGGTTTCAGGGCCGCCGGGAGAAGGACTTGTTTCGGGAGAAAAGGGTCGCTTTGTGAAAATGGCATAAACCGGAATTTTGTTTGCTATACAGAGTGTGGTATGAAGGCCTATTGCAGGTTTTCGACATGTAAAGAATTTGGGGATATTCTCAATATATCCCAATAACGACCAACACTGAAAGATGGATCAAGCAACACAGGTTCACACTTCAACCCGAATTGAGGATATCACAGGTTTTAGGTTGCTGAAATCCTGGACTTCTTGTAGCATAAAGAGGCTTGAAATGAGGCTGGAATTGGTTAGTATGCGAACCAAAATCTTATTTTGTCAAAGTGAACCTTTTTGCACGAAATCCTTTACCAGGATCGGACAAGCGCCAAATTGACGGACCCCTATGTTGTGGTCGACAGAATTCCCAGAGTGGTTGCAGAGTTTGAAGTGCCGGAAGGAACATGTAAGGCATATGTCAGATTTTCGATGAGGCTGATTGTTTTGGGTATACTGAAGATATCAAAGCGTGGAATACGAAATTATCTCATATTGCTGAGATTCAAAGAGCGTTTCGACCCTGCTATATCTTATTTCGCCGTTTTTCCTCAAGTTCTCAATATGATGGGATATTTATATTATTTCTTATTAAATTCTGAGAAAATTGGGCAATGTAGTAAGCCTGATGTATGAAAGGATTTTGATAAATGAGTAAATCATATCTTAGACTTCTCGTCGGTTTCGTTCTTGTGTTTGCGATTTTCTTTACTTTGCAAGCATCTGCGTTTATGTATATTCCAATATATATGGGCAAAGTAACAGCAAAGGATTCTTCAAATAAAACAATTGAAATCTTAGTCATAGATGGTGTCAATAATTGTGGAACAGATAAAATTGGGGAGAGCCTATCAGGTGTTCCCCGAAATAGTGCTGCATTCGATGGAGTGAAAATCAACGATTATGTTTTGGTGAGTGGCGGAGGTTCGTGGATTATAGCAAAATTGAAATCAGACACAGAAAGGGTCATTACTGCTCTGTATGGAGATCTGAGGTTTGGCGGTTCTTGCGATCCGTTTTCTGACGGGTTTTCATACATGGGAAATTACACTATAGATTACACCTTCACACAAAACTGTTCTACAAATCCCCCTACGGTGGAAAATCCGAAAATCATCATTACAAAGCCGTCTGGTGACAGCCACACAGAAGACCTCACATCTAACGAATTATATACGTACACGGGAGATCAGCATACTATCGAAGTTACTTTTGAAGGTGGTAGTCCAGGAGTTTGCCCCGGATTGGTTGGACCCCAAGCAATTTCCAATTTCATTATTAACATAGCGCCGATAGGAAACGAACCCGATCCTGAAATAACTTCCATAATGATTGATAGTCAGGAAATAATTAACAGTGTAGGCACTTACTATATTGAACGTGAATGTGTGGAAAATCCATCATTTGAGATACACGCGTTCGCGAAAAATGTTGGGGAAATGGCAAAACGAGGGGTGATGAAGATAAAACTGCATTGGAACATTTTGAAACCGAATAGTCATAGCAAGGGTTCTCTTGATGGCAATTTGATCTCTGAAAATTTGCAGCAAAATCCAATTGAGTTATCCTACGAATTCTTGGATTGGGGGCGAGACAAAAAAAAATGGATTTATTGGTCTTTAATAGATCTTGAAATAGGTCGAAATTATCGATTAGAGGTCTCCACCGAAATGTTCGATGGTTCTGTGCCATCCAAATATGAAAAAAAATTAGCCCTAGTAAAAAAACCTTGTTGTTCTGAGTGTGATCGCAGAAATGCATCATGTGCTGAAAAAAAATTCAAAACTGACTCAGTGGTAAGACTTGTTTTTCAAAATGCTTTCAACGATTATAGCAATTGTTCTGGTTTTTTGATAAATGATGTTGATCCTTTTGGTGGAGATTACTTTTATATACTTACGGCAGCTCATTGTATAGGTCACGCTTGTGGTTTGAATGACGACACAGAATTTAACTGCTTAGATGGATATGATCGAACCAAGTGTTCACAGCTGGCACAAGTTGATTTTTATATGGAAAGCGACTCAAAAGAAAAATGCAATGAGGGGTGGTTAAATGGCTGCGAACAAGTCGATAACTGGAACTTCAATCCTGCGTATTCCTACCAACCTTCCCATTATGAAATTCTCGACTGCCAAAATAAAATGGGATCATCTTGCGAGAACAGAGATTGGGCACTAATAAAAATCAACAAACCCACCTCTGTTCCGAAATCTGAGTTCAGTTTTTTGGAAGGGGAACAAGATCCAGTACCCGAAAATACTCCAGTTTTTACAGCACACCATCCTTTAGGCACTCTTAAAAGCATTTCTTATGGTTCAATAAGTCGTGATGAAGACCTCACATGTCAAATGGATCTCTACAATCATAATTATATAGATAACGGTTCATCTGGCGCACCAATATTTGATGTAGAAGACAACAAAAAAGTAATAGGGATTTTGAATGCTCGATCGGGATTTCAATGCGGTACTATCTTTAATGTCATTTTTACCAAATACAAAGACATTCATGATCGCATTAAGGGATTTTTGGGTTATGAGATCAAAATTGAGAATAAATCCTTTTCGTCAGGCACTGAATCCAATTATTCGGCTCCGGAATCTGCAAAGATTGGTTCAGAAGTAACAATTGAAAGTGGTGCGAGGGTTACAGTCACCGCTCCTATAGTAGTAATTAATGGTAATTCTGATAGGAGATCCGCCAACGGCTTTCACGCAAAGGAAGGCTCTTATTTTAAAGTAAAGACTAAGTAGTCTCCATACAAAAAAGTTAACAAGCCGAAACTTTCGGAGTTGTGCTGTTATCTGAAATCAACACAAATCGCATCCCGAGAACCAACTGCTCCATCAGACGCCATACGGATGTCCAAACGTATTTCTTGCACGGTGCTGGTGAATGTAACATTTTTCAAATCAAGATATTTCAAGCGGGCATTGGATCTCGGGGAATCTGTGTTTAACTGATATATCACAACCAGCGCAAAAATTGGCGTATGAGCTCAATCTCACCACCGGTGCATTTTTCAAAACGGCCCCCGAGCAATGCTTGAAACCCCCAACATGTTGTGGTCCTCTCCTCAATGGGGTTTTGTTGTAAAACAGAATAGTACCGACATTATCCTTGAATCCACCTCCCACATAATTTATTTTGCATAATAAGCAATCTCTGGAATAGAATGGTTGTCAAACCTTGTTAAAGGTCATCCATTAAAGGGCTTGTCAGATCACGGAAGGGCTGTGATATCATCATTGAGAGGGAGCGAACTGAGGATTAAGAGATGCATGGCACTGACAGTTTTTTGGATGAGATAAGACCGGTAATATCTCCAACATACATCAGTCGGCTGAATGTTGTGATATGAGTTCATTATCTTGATTTCCACTTTTGACGTTCTACCGATGAACATCTTATCAAAATTCTATCACACTTTACCCACCATGTGCAGAAACCCTCCCAACCAACACCACACCCATATAACAATAACGATCGTTAAAAAAAGCTATAAATAACAAAAGGAATGGATTGGTTTTCTATATTCACTCTGTTAAATTTTAAATAGGTTTTTGATGTTTTCATTACAATTTACATCAACCGCAGCAAAGAAACCGTTAAAACGAGCGGCAAGGAAAGCGGCCCCTGTTATCCTGGGTCGCTTTGCAAAGGTTGCTGGATTCACCTTTCTCGTATAATGCCATGATAAGCCTCCTTTCTGTTGAATTCTGTATTTTACAGACCGGGTCCCTACCCTTTTTCTGATTTGTGAGAGCGGGTCCCCATGACTCTTTGCGTTTTGCGGGGGAAACCCCAAAAATGAATTCATATCCGACGGTGGGATATGAAGTCCTACCCCATTCTCAAATTCCCCCTGATTGACCTTTTCCACTATATCACACTCCCGTTTATGACCCATCAAACCCCCGGGTTATATCCACACGCGGTCTCTAGGGAACCCATAAACCAACACAGCAGGAAGGGGAGGACCGGGGGCGTCCTCTTGTGGAAAGAGATTCCTTACCACCTATACGCCCATCCCTAGACACGTCCACCCCTGCACCCATACCATCCTATGCCTCTGCCCCGTGCCCCCTGTGGAAGATTGCGTGGGTAATGTGGGCATGGTATAATCCTCACATATACAGGAGCAGCCCCACCACAATGGCGGTACATCTGGCGGTACTTTGTGAAAATTCAAAACACACACCCGCTTATAATGCCCGTTTCAAGCCTCAATTAGATGGACACGGGAGCCATCACATTGGTTTTTGTACCACTTTTGGGCCACTTTTCAGGCTGTCCATTTCTCTGTTGGCTCCCAACCACCTATTGCCCGTACACCCGCCAAAGTGATTTCCTCAATTTCACCTGATACCGCCGAATGGATCTTGAGAAACAACTCCATCAACTTGGAAGTCTCGATAGATTCCAGATCCCGGTTTTCAATCTCTACCCTGATCCGTTGCAGCAACTTACCAAACGCCTCAATCCGTGCTTGTTTGCTCAAAAAGAATTGTTCCCTTAGTGCTTCGAGCTGGATGGCCCTCATGTTGGATATTTGCATTTGAAATTCATTGGACCATTTCACAAGAGACGTTGTGGAAATTGACAACTCTTTGCCGATCTTCTCGAAGGACAAACCTTGCGCCCGCAGCTCTATAAACTTTTCTTTCTGGTCTGGTTTCGCCATGATGATTCTCCTTTGTTTAATTTGTTTAAGACCCCAGGAAGCCCCTGGTTAGACGTTCGCCACACTGCCCTGCCCCTTTGGTCACACTATCCCAAAGCGACGACCCATGATTCCCCAGGCACGCCCGTCGGCTTCGTCGGCTTCCCACCTCAAGCGGTCAAAGGTCCGTTGGTGCATCCCCTTTGGTTTGAATAATATGGATTCAATATCCTCTACCCCCAGGCGCTTCAGGATTTTACTGGTCTTCCTCATCATGCGGTCAATTTCCCCTTCCTGCTGGGAGTTATAAGCCAAATTGTAGCAATGCCGGCAAAAGAACCGTTTGCCACCGAGATAAAGTAGCGCAACCCGGCGCCAACATTTAGGACAAAGAAACCATTTCCTGAAGCCCCCGAAGTAGCAGGGGGTCCGGTCAAAACGGATTACCTGCTCGATATCTTCCCAGGGGTCATCATTGCGTGAACGGTGCTTGTAGGTCAACGTCATGGTGTCCTCTTCCATCCGGAAACCGATATTCCCGTTAGGCTCCCCACCACAGGACCATGACAGACTGGCCCAGGTTCCAGGCGTCAAGTTCTCATGCTTCTTCAGCCAGCGTATATCAATGCTCTTATACTCGCCCGTGGTTGGCATAGCACCCCACCGACCTTGTGAACCACTACCGTATCCGCCCATGATGTCACCTCTTTTTCGAAATCATTAGGGAAATGTGGGTTTATTGTCCGTTTCAAGGGGGGGGCGCAACGTCCGAATTTCAAACAAAAGCGCACAACATAAATACTCTGGTTCCCCCTGCTGGGTCTGCCTATACCACCGGCAGGATTCCGAGCAATCGCCCTTTCCCATCGCACAACCTTTTCTTCCGTGATACCAATTTTCCATTGCCATGATTTTTGTCTCCTATGTTGCCAGGCGGGAACTCCTGCTGTTGTTTTTGTCCTCAAACCATGTCTGTATTCTCAAGTGTTTGCAGGACCTTCAAAATCTTAATGATTCGGTCCAGGTTCCCTTCGGGTTCCGCACTCATCAGCGCGAATGCCAGATAAAGATTTTCATTAGCTTCATGGGTAAGGCGGCAGGCTTCCACATAGCCAGGTATGGTCCTGGGATTTAGAGCGCGGTTTATTCCTTCAAGGGATTTCCGGCGCCGTTCCTCATCCTGGTTATTAGTTGTTTCCATTTTCACCTCTTTTTCCACCTAAACTATTGATATTCATGACTTTGGGACCCATTGTGACCCATGGGAGGCTTTTTACCATAACTATATAATATCCATTAGAGGGGGGGGGGGGATATTATATAATTTAATGTAAAAAGGGTCCCATGGCTCCCATCACTCCCAATCCTTTACATTTCAGGTGGTTGTGTCATTTTCGTCGGAAAACACGTCAAAGTCCTTCGCTCCAATTTGCTTTTTTTCAACTTTATTTTCATCAATAATACCAATTCCGACATAGTAAGTCTTATGTCTGCGAGTTTCCTTGTCAAAGCGTCTTTGGACATCTTGCCCGAACCTTTTACCGTTCCATGGTTTGTGGCCCATCTCTTTGCACCATGTATCATACGCCTTATAAAGTTTACCGGCAGGCGCCTCGGCGGTGTCACTCAATGCACAACATTCAGATATAAAATCCCCCACCTGGTCGTTCTCTTCCCGGTAACTTTTGGTCGCGGCCTTCACTATCTCAGGTGGATTAAGGTCGAAAAGCTGCCATAAAAGACAACCTTTAACCAACCAATTTAGAATCCCCGGCAGTTCCTTTTTAAGTTCTTCCGGTAGCTTTTTATTCACCTTCCGTTCATGTGTTTCTGCTTTCGGCTCATCCACGAATGACAGGGCAAAAGGGATAAGCGCGACCCTATCCCATAGAGCATAGTCAGATGCAGGAGCGTATGGTTTCGCATTGGTTATAAGGCAAAGCAGGTGGGTAGGCTCAAATTCAACGGACCGGCGAGCATAAGGAGCGCGGGCGTTTAGGGTATCACCACCAACAAGCTCCTTGATTTTCCCGACATTCATGCGGCCCCCCTCATTTGTTTCAGAAGCCCATATAAGGCGCTTTCCCCTGAATGCCATTGTGTCAGCATCGGCGGTACCACTGGCTTTCAATTTCCCGTTATCAAGGAGGCTCTCGGCCTTTGTTTTGTGGGCCAGGTCTCCCATGACGCCCTTTATGGTTTCAACGAATGTTCCCTTTCCGTTGCGACCGTTACCCCATAAGATAGGTAATTTATGCTCTTCCCTAAGTCCTGTTATGCCATAGCCAAACAGCCTTTGAACGTATGCAACCAAATCATTATTATGGTCAAACGATGCTTTTAAGAACTCTTCCCACTTAGGACATTTTGCCTTTGCGTCAAATTCGATATTGGTTACGGTTTTGATATAATCTTCTTGTTTGCCAGGGCGTAATGTCCCGGCTTCCAAATCAATCACCCCATTGGAGCAACCCAAAAGCCAGGGGTCTTTGTCCCATTCCCTGCCAGTAAGCCCGGTACCGATACCGGCCAGCCATAAGACGTTGCGCTTTCTGGATGCACTCTCAAGGGTCATAATCCTTTTGTTAAGTTGTTTTTGAGTTTCTTGGCATTGTAGATGCTTAATTGACAAATCTTCAGCAACTTTTCTATCGGTGGACTCTTGTATTTTTTGTGCAAGTTTTTTCTCAGTTTTTCGCTCAAAAGTTAGGGCGTTACGATAGAGTTCCACAACTTTCTCGATTGCTTTGTAGGCGTTTTCGGTTTCATCTTCCTGCCAGTAATGCCCCTGCCATTCTGCCCACAATGCAGCCGCATGGTCGAAAATAAACTTGTCACGATAAAGATATTGGTATAAACGGGCGTCCCCATCTTCGTTGGAGTAAAGGCATTCAATAACCTTCTCATGGTCCAGGCCAATACTGGTAAGCTCTTTGAGGATAGCTGCACTTTTTCGGCCATCCTTACGGACGATGGAAGCAACAGTTTTTTCGATGTCCTTATCAGGCAGCGGAGGTGTGTTCTTCTGGTTCCACTCAAGACAACGGGCCAGGACTTCGGATGCAGGATAACCTTTGCCCAGGTAATGCCCCGCGACAGACGCACAAGACTTGTTCCGTTCCCCATCGGAAACACCCTCTTTTATACTGATTACGTTTGAAGCGGTCCCGGCGCCGTTCCCCCCGGACATCTTCCCATACAATGAGTGGAGTTCGTCCTTCCTGCTTTCGATACGTCCACCATATTGGCCCAACCACCTGCCCGTAACTGTGAAGTATCTCCCCTGGTCGTACATCTCACACAAGCGGCCTTTTTCCGGTCCCAGGCCAGGGCCAGGCAGCTTGCCCTTTACTATGGCGTGAATACCATCACCGCTAGGGGAAACTTCGCAATAGGTGTTCAGGTCCTTCAAGATTGTATCAACCTCTTTTGAAATTGCCCCATCCTTGAAACAATGGTCAAAATCAATCCCGGCATAATCGTCATCCTTTGAAAACATGAAGCCGATACCACCAATACCATTCCCTTTGTGGGCGTTCATGTGGTTGACGGAGTCCTCATAGGCGGCCCAGGTTAAATCATTATTGCTCAAGGCATTACGCCCGGTTTTTGGATTAACCGGACATTTGTCTTTCTTCTTCCAGTTTACCCACTGAGGGAGTTCTTTTAGTTCTGTTGGAATGTTCTCTTGGTTTACTATCAGGGCTTCTTGAGACTTGACATTAGCGTCTTTTTCTGTTATGTTTTTCATAGTAACTACACCTCACAACATGGTTTTTGACTTTTGCCCCGCTGGGAGTAGCGCCCAGCGGGGGTTTTGTTTTTGTAGGGTTCAACAACATTTCTTCCCTTCCATTGCGGCCAGGGCAGCCAGCACATCATCCAGCTTTTCGGCCATTTCTTCCGGCAAGGGTCTAATCCCATTCAGCGCCCTACTCCACCAACTTTCTGAAAAAGGCAGCATTCGAGCAAGTTGCCAAAGCGGTACGCCAAGTTGTTGAATTTTCGCTTTCAGGGGATGTGCTTCTGGTAATTCGGGGATAAAACTTGTGGCTTTTTCCATAAAAAAAGGCCCTCCATCGCTAGGGTTTAGCGAAGCGGAAGACCTTATGAAGGCTTCAGGTGCCCATTTTGGTCTTGACTTGGCTGTCAGACCTTATATAATCTCGTCCTGAAGCAATTCCTGTCGAGGGGGTTCCGCTTCACGAATTTGGCGTACCTGCTACCCGTTGATTCTGCCGAATCTGGGTAGTGGGCGCGCCTTTTTTATTTATGTCTCATGTGTATCATAAAATATTCTTGATGTTATTGTCAATCAATATCATCAATACTTTCAAAGATACCCTAAAAGAAACCAATCTGCAATAATTACAAACCAATAGCCCACAGGTTGTCACCACAGTATATTGTGGTTCTGGGGTTTTTTCATACAAGGAAACATCTTCCCGATACCGGGATACAATTCCCCTACGAATAAAATTGTAAATGTTTATAGTTTTTGAAGGGTTTGCAGTCCGTAGACGAGTAATCAAACGACGGCTTTTTATTGTGTGAGTAAACAACTTGTCTGACAAGGTCCTCTTTTTACATCTGCCACATATTGTGTGTCAATCGAAAAAGAGATGCAATATCTGCTAAAAGTGACAATATGGGGGCTAATACCTTGAAAGTCTTTAATAAAAAAAGAACAGCGAATAATTTTAGATTTGCAGCCGGCACCACAAGAACCAGAACGGTCAACCCTTCTTTCCCCATACCTTCCATCACCCAGAACGATTAACGTCCACTGTCGGCCATTCTGCTTGCCCTGGGAGTGTTTTTTGATGGGGTTTTTAATGCCGTAGGCGTAGGCCCTTATCTTCTTTACCCTTTAAACTTCTTTATGGGCGTTTTTTCGTCAATCATTCCGTTGGTTTGGGCCTCCATAAGACGAACGATTCTATTAGATAAGACGAACGATTCTATTAGATAAGACGAACGATTCTATTAATAAAACGAACCTTGACATCATGGTTCTAGTTTTGATAGCGTCAAGACGAATGTCTAAAAGGGGGTTCGCTATATGAAAAAGAATAAGTCTGAAATGGCGGTCACTCAGGGTAATCCATTGATTGAAAGCCGTTACAAATTATCCTTGAGTGAAATTAAACTTTTCCTCTGGATGGTAAAAGAAGTCCAGCCAGGCGATAAGGATTTTAAAACGTATCGGATTTATCTGAAGGATTTCATTGAAAGCACAAAGGATGTCCGTCGAAGTGATTTCTACACAGCGGCAAAGCCAATCACCAAAGGGTTTCTTTCTAAGGTTCTGGAATTAGAAAACGGCACCTTGCAGACTCATTTCATGTCGATGGTAAAATACTACCCTGGGGAGGCGTACATCGAATATCGGTTCGACAAAGCATTAAAACCCTACTTGATACAACTCAAAAAGCAGTTCACCACATACGACATCCGAAACGTCATTGATTGCCGATACTCCGTGAGCGTCCGAATTTATCAACTTTTGAAGTCCTTTGAAGGCCTAGGGGAGCGCACCATCACACTGAAGGACTTACGGTTCATGCTCATGTTGGAAAAAGAATATGCCCGGTTCTATGACTTCAGACGCTTTGTTCTGGAACGGTCGATGAAGGACTTGAAAAAAACATCCGACCTGTTCTTTGAATATTCCCTCAATAAGCGTGGCAGGAATATCCACTCCGTTACCTTCACCATCAAGAAACAAAGGCAGCGCCGGTTATTCGATGGGAAACCCGAGCCTACCCTTGCCGATGCGAAACCGTTGGCCTCGTACCAAAAACCAGCCGATGAAACGATAAAGAGACTTCAAGAGGCAGGGAAAGACGCTGTTCCAATGCCGAAAGGATTGAAAGACAGGCTGAAATGATATGAGATTTACAATAACCAGCTACAAATGTCCTCATTGTAAGAAAACAATATCTCGAACATTGAATGAAATGGACCCACAAATAGGACAACCTCATTTTATTAAGTGTCAATATTGTGGAAAAGCAATTAATAGTGGATACAAAGAATGGGATAACCTAACTTCTTTAGATAAATCTGAAACATATTTTAGTGTTATATTCCATAATTTAGTTTTTTTTACTTTTTTGCCATTTGGTATGACACTGGGTTTGGCTTTTTTATTAGAATATCTTACCTACAACTTAAATGTATTTCGTTGGTCTATATTATTGGTATTATTTATAATCGCTTTTATATTGTCTATTTGTCTTTTCCATATAACAGTTTGGAAACCTTTAAAAACATCTATTAATGACTCAAAAAAACGAACTGGTAATCGTTTATAATTACAACTTGGAGACTATGTTACATTGAGTTAGAATAAGGATGTTAAAAAAGACTGTTTATGACACCTCTACCTGATAATACCCCTAAATATGGTGTCACAAATTTTCACTTTTACTCATTCCTATCATTTCAAGCACTTACACAGAAATCAAGTAGACATAATGTTAATTATCAGACGCTGGGTAAGTGGTTGATTTCATTGAATGCCGCTTGAATTATCATCCTGTTTTCAATCACTTCCTGTTTTGGTCTGTCGGAAATGTCCGTTTTTGTTTGTGACACTTTGACCCCTAAAACAGCCTGTTTTTGGGATTCCCACTTTTTTCAGACTTCCCCGTTTTAAGCCTTTGTTTAAGAGGTAAAGGGTATCATTACAGCGTCTGATAATGGTTTTTATGTAAATTTGTTTCGGTAGCAGAGCCAGACGTTACCTTGAAATATGCAGGTGGCTGCGTTTTTCATTTTTCAAAGTCCCTATATCTTATCAAAGAGGTTTTGAGTAAGTCTCTTTATATCGCCAACCTGATATGTTAAAGCAATATCAATAGTGTTTCACCAACTTTAAAAGGAGGGCAACATGAAAAGGAAAATTGTCGTCATTTGTGCGGTATTATCGTTGTTAATGGTTACAACCCAATCGAATGGTAGGATGAAGATAACCCCGGGTGGTGTCACATTTCCAGACGCCACCACCCAGACCTCAGCCTCCGCTTCCACACAGAACGTGGTTTGTATGCCTACATGGCACCAGATCCTGCCGGTTGCGGACCGGTTTCAGCTGGTGATGAATGATGAAGCGGTGTTGGACAAGGAGACCGGGCTTGTGTGGGAGAAGTCCCCGGATACGACCTGGAGAACCTGGGCTCCCGCTTGCGACTATTGCTACATGAAACAAGTGGGTGGGCGCTTGGGCTGGCGTCTCCCCACGATAGAGGAGTTGGCGAGCTTGGTGGATACATCTCAAGCTTTTCCTCAATCTTTTCGGGCGCTACCCACAGGGCATCCTTTCACTAATGTGGGTGATGGGGATGCCGCCTCCTACTGGTCATCGTCTACTTACACTAATATCACCAGCAATGCGTGGTACGTGGACTTCGTCCATGGACTTGTGAAGTTCTACAGCAAAAGCGACTCGAACACCTCCTCCTACGTGTGGTGTGTTCGAGGCGGACATGGACACGATGCTTATTGATGATATTAAGCCTTGCTGTACTATCCATTAACTGATACATATCCCTCTAGAATCAAAAAATAGGGGCTCCGAGTATGATATTGGCAAGATCCTATTTATTTTTGTTAGATTCTTAATTCGTGGAAGTCAAACAACAAGGAGGGGAAAATGGACAAACTTAGGATCTCTATGGTGTTAGCCTGTTTTGTCTTTTTTCTGGGTTTTTCATTATCACAAGCAGAAACTCAGGTTACACCTAACGGCGTTAAGTTTCCTGATGGGACTACACAAACAACAGCTGCAAGTGGAGGAGGCACAGCGTCATTTCCAAGACCGGCATATGACAGTGGCTGGCAAAGCACTGTTGCAGCTCCTGTGACTCTCAATCATAATCTTGGCGGTGATACGGACAACTATCTAATCGATCTTCAGTTCAAGTATGCAGGTGAGGGCTCTCCTTATATTCATAACGAAGGGATCGGTGGCGATATATATGAATATCTGGGTAGCAATAGGGTGACTGGAGCATATTGGAGAGATTTAACTAATACCCAGATTGTGGTGCAAGAGCCGCAGAACACTAGTGGTAGTATCACTCATATTCGCATTCGCATTTGGACTTATTAGAGATTCATTAGAACAGTACGCTTAGAATATCCGTCACTAAATGCGACCCTTTACAAGGGTGATCATCCTAGGCATCCTGGGCGGCCCGTTTGCGCAGTAGATTATCATCTCCTTTTGGGATTCATTCAAGGTAACCGTCAGCGAAACCAATATCAGGGATACGTTTTTTGATTTTTGTGCGGAAAGGAGCTTGGGAACCATGCAATATTCCAAAAATCAGAGTTTTCCTCGCCGCTTCCTTTAACGCTTCCAATGCCTTCGTCATTTTCAACGACATCTCAAACCTCCCAGGGCAGAGAAAAACCTTATTTTCAATCCCATAATGTGACTTTTCGTAAACAGGAACCTTAAGTTTTCTTAGGTTTTCCAAATCCGTAAAAAAAAGAAAAAGGTTATCATTTGTTAGCATCCTTAAGAAGATGTTTTTATGGTTTAAACTATGGTCAGAATCACACCCTTTTATAGTGTCGGCGAAAGGACCTTCATGCCTTGGTGGTTGCTAGGACTCACATTGAGCCTTAAAATCCGCATTACCACTATGTTTATATTTTCGATAATCAAAAGGTACCGTCAAAAATACCGCCAAAGTGTGTTTGCTGCCCCCTGTTTTTAACCGGACTTGTGGGGGTCATTCATCCAGGTCATAATCCGGTGGCGGTTTCAAAACTCCATCC
>Ga0075111_1000421_pt1 | contig 19952 bp, 22 predicted proteins | sample AntAceMetag02UKK_FD_69787 | JGI IMG/M metagenome (GOLD analysis project Ga0075111, IMG submission 69787) | Saline lake microbial communities from Ace Lake, Antarctica - Antarctic Ace Lake Metagenome 02UKK | ecosystem: Environmental > Aquatic > Non-marine Saline and Alkaline > Saline | place... | reverse complement strand
TTATAAGGACGCCTCCGATTACGGAGACAACCTTGGGTTTTCGTTAATACTCAAACATTTATAAGGACGCCTCCGATTACGGAGACAACCTTGGGTTTTCGTTAATACTCAAACATTTATGAATCGTCTTATCTTTGATATTGAAACCATTCCTGCTAATAAATCCGAAAAGGAATTAATTGAAGGTTTAGCAAAAAGAAAGAAAGAAAATGCTTTTAGAAATACTGGCCTTGATGGAAATTTCGGTCGTATTTTTTGTATCGGCTATATAAAAGAGCCTCCAATATCAGATCAATCTGATATTATAAAGGGTAATGAAAAAGATATCTTAATTGAATTTTGGAAAATTGCCCGTGACGTTGATATTTTTATTGGTCACAATGTTATGGATTTTGATTTGAAGTTTATCTATAAACGATCTGTTGTGCATGGAGTCAAGCCAAGCAGAGATCTTAACTTTGCCAGATATAGATCTGAACCAATCTACGACACAATGAGAGAATGGGAAAACTGGTCAATGGGAAGTGCTACTTCTCTGGATACACTTGCGAAAATTTTTGGATTCAAAACTTCTAAAGATGACATGTGTGGGTCCGAGGTTTATGATAAATACTTAGAAAAAAAATATGATGAAATTTATAAGTATTGCAAAAAAGATGTTGAGCTAACAAGAAAAATTTACTATAAAATGAACTTTCTTCCATTATAATGAATTACAAAAAACACAAATTAGAGAATGGGCTACAAGTCATCTTGGCTCCTCTTGAAAGCACTGAAACTGCGACTGTTCTGTTTTTAATTGGTACTGGATCTAAAAATGAAAACAAAAGAAACAACGGCATATCTCATTTCTTAGAACATATTTTTTTTAAAGGCACAGAGAAGCGCCCTAATACTCTAGCAATCTCTGAAGAACTCGATGGAGTTGGTGGTATTTACAACGCCTTCACCGGAAAGGAGTATACTGGTTTTTATATTAAGCTTGCACATCTGCATCTCCCATTAGCCCTTGATGTTATGTCTGACATGCTTCTTAATTCAAAAATGATAGAGGAGGATATTGAAAAAGAAAAAGGTGTAATTCTAGAAGAAATAAAGCTTTATCGTGACACACCAACAGCTTATGTTGGAGAATTATTTGAACAATTGCTTTATGGTGACACACCTGCCGGATGGGACATTATTGGCACAAAAAAGAATATTTCATCTTTTAAAAGAAAAGATTTTATAGACTACTTAGAGAATCATTACAGTTCTAATAACTCGCTTTTAGTTGTATCTGGGAAAATCGACCCAGAAGACACTCTTGCTTTAGCAAAAAAATATTTTAATAAATACCCCAGCCGAAAAATACAGAAAAATATTCCGACTAAAGAATTTCAGAAACAAGCGAGCTCTCTGGTCCATTCAAAAAAAACTGACCAAACTCATTTATGCTTAGGTGTTAGAAGTTATGACATGTTTAACAAGAAACGTTACGCCCTTGCAATGCTAGATGCCGTCTTGGGTGGCGGAATGAGTTCAAGGCTTTTTATTAATATTAGAGAAAAAGAAGGCATCTGTTACTATATAAAATCAGGACAAGAAAGCTATTTAGATACAGGCTATTTAATGGTTCAAGCAGGAATTAATCATAAAGATACAGAAAAAGTGATAAAATTAATATTGAAAGAATTTTCTAAATTAAAAAAAGAATTAATACCCGAAAAAGAACTGAACAAGGCACGAGAGCACATAAAAGGAACCATGCTTATTGCGCTTGAAACATCTGATAGTATTGCCTCTTTTTTAGGAAAGCAGTCATTGCTTAAAAAGGAGATGGAGTTGCCCGATGAAATATTTAAAGAACTAGATAAAATCACTTCGCTAGATATTCAAAGGGTCGCGAAAGAAATTTTTATTGAAAAAAATCTTAATTTAAGCATTATCGCTCCGCAAGAAAAAGTGCCTAAATCAATTAATAGTTATTTAACTTTTAAATAAAATCTATGAAAACATCTTCAAAGCAAACAATAGAAATATCTTCAAATACAATATTTAGAGGACTGGCAGTTGTTGCCCTTCTTTTCTTTGCCTTCTTAATTAAAGATGTTTTGGCGATGCTTTTCTTCGCACTTATTATTGCTTCAGCTGTCAGCGTTCCTGTTGGTTGGCTTAGAAAGCTTCGTGTGCCAAGAACCATTGGAGTAATTATTGTTTACATCTTAACTGTTGTTTTTATTGTTGGAACTCTTGCTTTGGTCATTACTCCATTAGCAAATGAACTTAAACAATTTTCTGAGTTCATCCCGCGCATAAGCTCAGGTGCTAGTAGTATTTTTAGTAGTCTAGCAGAAAGCGAAAATCAACTTCAAGAGTTCTTTTTAGACATGAGCGATCGATTGGGTCAAATAAAGATTAACTTCTTTTCATTTACAGGAAATGTCGTTGGAAGAATCGCCTCTTTCTTTTTTGTTTTTGTTCTGTCTTTTTATCTAACCATAGAAGAGGAGGGTGTAAGAAAATTCTTGTGTGCAGTTACCCCAAAAAATAAAGAAAATTATGCTGTTAAGATTTGGGAGAGAGCTCAGCACAGATTAAGTCGTTGGTTTGGATCTCAACTTATGCTTGGATTAATTGTCGGTTGCATGACTTTTATCGGTCTTTCTATTATTGGTGTTCCATATGCCATTGGCCTATCTCTTTTGGCTGCAACTTTTGAACTGGTTCCAACCGTTGGGCCTATTCTAGCTGCAATTCCTGCAATTTTTATCGCCTTTATGCAATCACCCCTTTCAGGGCTCATTACCTTGATTTTGTATATTGTAGTCCAGCAACTAGAAAATAATCTCTTGGTGCCAAAAATAATGCAGAGAACCGTTGGATTAAATCCCGTTGTAACTCTTCTTGCCTTGTTAGTAGGTGCAAAATTAGCCGGCCTAACTGGCATGGTTATGGCAATCCCCATCGCAATGCTCTTTAATGAGTTTTCTGGTGATATTTTTGGATTGGATGCTTTTCATAAGATAAAATCAAAATAATCATAATGAAATTGTATATTGTTGCAACCCCTATTGGAAATTTAAGTGATATCACCCTTCGAGCGATAGAAACTCTAAAAGAGGTTGATCTTGTTTTGTCTGAAAAACCATTAGTAACAAAAAGGCTTTTTGATAGATACAATATTGAAACTCCGCTGCGCCAGTTAAACGAGCACGCTAAAGAAAACGATTATAGTCACGCGATTAATGATTTAAAAAAAGGCAAAAATATTGCCTATGTCTCAGAGGCTGGTACTCCTGGCATATCCGATCCTGGAGGAAAATTAGTTGAAAAAGTTTTAGAAGCATTGAAAGAAAAAGCTGAAGTTATTCCTATTCCAGGAGCATCGGCTATAGCTTCTGCTGTTTCTATCGCTGGCATTAATCTTAATCGGTTTTTGTTCTTAGGGTTTTTGCCACACAAAAACAAGCGTCAAAAATTTTTAAAAATAATCGCTGAATCTAAATTACCTGTTATTATCTATGAATCTGTTCATAGAATTGAAAAATTCCTTCTAGAACTTATTGACTTGGGAATTGAAGAAATTATATTGGGCAGAGAACTCACTAAAAAATTTGAAACAATCTATCGCGGTAATCCAAAAAGTGTTTTAGAAAATCTTAGGGCCGATAAAATAAAAGGTGAGTTTACTGCAATTATCAATAGGTAACTTTATTATGTTGCCATTTTTTTATCTCTCTTATTTTCCTCTTTCATGAAATTTTACATTACAACCTCAATAGCCTACACAAACGCTGCCCCACATATCGGTTTTGCAATGGAACTTTCTCAGGCAGATGTTTTGGCGCGCCACCACAGACTCAGAGGAGATGATGTTTATTATTTAACTGGAACAGATGAAAATGGTGTTAAAAATAAAAAAACAGCGAAAGATAAAGGAATTACTCCCCAAGAATTAGTTGATAAAAATTCCGCTAAAGTCAACAGACTAACAGAAGCTTTAAATATTTCAAATACTGATTTTATTAGAACGACTGACAAGAAAAGACATTGGCCAGGAGTAAGTAAAATCTGGAAACTTCTTGAAGAATCAGAAGTTATTTACAAGAAAGAGTACGAGGGTCTTTATTGTGCTGGCTGCGAAGCTTTTATTACAAAAAAAGATCTAGATAAAGATGGTAAGTGTAAGATTCATCAGAAAAAACCAGAAAAAATAAATGAAGAGAATTATTTCTTTAAACTCTCGAAATTTGGCAATCAAATTAAGAAACTTATTGAGACTGATAAAATTAAAATTGTACCAGAAACAAGAAAGAAAGAGCTTTTCGCACTCATCAAAGATGGCGTTCAAGATGTTAGTTTCTCAAGGCCATCATCATCTCTTGACTGGGGTATCCCGGTTCCTGGTGATTCCTCTCAAACTATTTATGTTTGGGCAGACGCTCTTACTAACTACATCACCGCTCTTGGTTATGGACAAAAAGATGACAAAAACTTTAAAAAATACTGGCCCGCTGAAGTTCAAGTCGTTGGTAAAGATATTTTAAGATTTCACGCCCTTATCTGGCCAGGCATACTTCTCGCAACAGGACTCCCTTTGCCGACGACTCTTTTGGTTCATGGATTTATTTCTTCAGACGGTCAAAAAATGTCAAAAAGTCTTGGCAATGTCATCAATCCTTTTGAAATAATAGAAAAGTATGGGGCTGATGCACTTCGTTATTACTTACTTAGAGAAATTCCAACTACTGGTGACGGTGATTTTAATCAAGATAGGTTTAATGAAACCTATAATGCTGACTTAGCTTCAGGTCTTGGAAACTTAGTCTCACGCGTTCTTAAGATGGTTGAAAAATATTGCGATAATAAAGTTCCAGCGATTAAAAAAAATCCAGAAACTCATCCTTTAAGAGTGGGTGAGTCATACAATTGGAAAAAAGCTTGGAAAGATATTGATAAAAATATCGAAAAATACGACCTAAGTGCGACCTTGTCGTCTGTTTGGAAGTTAATTTCCGAAGCCGATAAATATATTGAGAAAAACAAACCTTGGGAATTGGTAAAAACAGACAGAACCGAAGAACTAAATTGGGTTCTATATGGTCTTCTAGATTCGATCCACCAAATCGCTTGGATGATTAATCCTTTTTTGCCAGAAACATCTATAAAGATTGCAAAAGCTCTAAACATTAAACCCTTGCTTAGCGACTGTCCTAACCACAAAGACAGTTACACAAATATAAAACAAGGTGAAAAAATTAGCCCTATCGAATCACTCTTTCCAAGAATAGAGAAAAGTTAATAATCTTGTACTAAAAAGAGCGAAAGATTTTCGCTCTTTTTTAATATATCTTTCCCTACAAAAGAATGGTATTCCGCCATCAGTATTCTCTAAATAGAGAATACTATAATTAATCATATGATTCTTTAGTTACACTAAAAATCATGACGGGAGGCTATGATTCTTTTTGTTCTGTATTTTGACCAATTTTAATGTTTTGTATAGTTTATTTACATCTTTATTGCAATGTACACAAAGTATATGTATTTGTGTGCATTCTACCAACGGATATATACAAACTTTTCGGTTGCTATTTTTTAAAAATCTTATCAAGACTTTCTTTGTCACTAGATTTCCACCAATTAAGCTGGCCATTTTCACATCACTTTTTTCTTTTTGTACGAAATTTTCTGATGTTTCCAAACTCTTCTCCAAGCATTTTTAGTCTAGTCTCTTGCATCAAATGTACAAATAATACAATAATTCCTGCTAAAATAAATTCTTTATAATTTAGTGCTGAATGAAAAATAATATAGTACCCAATTAAGAAAAATAGTATTAGCTCTATGGGTAGATATAATATATAACCCTTTAATTCTCTATTCAACGTATTTCCCTTTTTTGCATAAATCATATCTGTACTTAAATGGAGGCAATCAAAAACCAACCATGAAATAACCATTCCTATCCAGGTTATATATTCCTTTTTGAGTATATATAAAGGTGCAAATTCTGAGCCATATTTGGCAGAGATTATTTTTGCTTTCAGATTTGCATATCCTGCGATTAGATAGAAGAACAAAAAGAAAAAAATTTGTCTAGAAATAGGTTCGTAAATACTTGCGATCACGATGAAAATTAATAATATTACGAAATTTATGATGAATATGATTTTCATGATTTTGTTATTGGTTTAACCTGTTGAAGTAAAATTGCGTATAACTGGTTTTTATCTAAACCTTACACTCCCTCACCTTACCCTACCTAAAAACATTCTACTTATCGTGCAAAAATATATTCTTCTACAAACCTTACGCGCCTTTTGTTCTCTTCAGTACACCGTTAGTCCTTTTATATTGACGATTTTTGTTCTTTTTAACTTTTTTTAAAATTTCCTTTTCCAAGTCAATGTTTAGTATTTCTGACAAGCCTAATAGATAAATTGCCACATCAGCAACTTCTTCGCCCAAATCAGGAAGTTTTTTATAGTACGCTCTGTATGCTTCTGCAACTTCTTCGTGAATTAAACAAAATTCCATAGCTATATCAGTAATATTAAAATCTTTGTCTGTTTTATTTTGGTAAATTTCTTTTTGGAGTTTTTTTAGATCAATCATTGTCGTGCAAAAATAGGCGTAGATTTCATAGAAGTTTTAGTTTTTGCAGGAGTATGAATTATTACTTCTTTTTTTAAAACATTCGCTAATTTATCTTTCTGTATCTCCAGGTCGTGACGTGATTGCAGGTTTGCCCAAAACTGAGGAGAAGTACTAAAATACTTGGCTAAACGCAGCGCAGTATCAGCACTAATCGCTCTTTTTTTATGTATAATCTCACTAATACGTATCTGTGGCACAGAAATATCTTTTGCTAATCTGTATGGCGTTATTTTAAGAGGCATTAAAAACTCCTCGCTAAGAATTTCGCCTGGATGGGTTGGGGTTATTTTTTTCATACTCTTCCGTCAAGGTTCTCAGGTAATCCTGAGGTCCTTATATTTTTTATTATGAAATTTATTGATAATGATTTTCTATTTTCACTTTATATGCATTACTCTGTCGCCAGACAAACGTCACGCGCCATTGCTTATTAATTCGAACGCTGTGCTCTGTTTTTCTTTTTCCTTGCAACTTTTCAAGACGATTACCTGGGGGAATACGTAAATCAGCAAGAATAGTGGCAGCGTCTATCATATTAAGTTTTCGTAGTGCTACTTTTTGAATAGCAAAGAAGCCTTTAACGGGCAATCTGTCGAATAACTGCTCTGTGTTTTTACAGTCAAAGCTTTTTATCATTATTATTATTTTTCTATGTTAACGCATCACGATACTATTGTCAAGCGATACTATCCACACTTTTAGATTAACCATACCTCCTCCATTTTACCCCTTTCAAAAAACATGTAAAATGAGACTAGGTAATTACAAGTTACGAGTTACTGTTTACTAGTTATTTTCTACACATGCTAATTGACACACACGCTCACCTAAACTTCGCAGCCTTTAAGGATGACGCTGACAAAATCATTGATCAGTGCCTTAAAAATGATCTGTGGATAATAAATGTTGGTTCGCAATATTCAACTAGCAAGCGCGCCATTGAGATTGCAGAAAAATATCCCAAAGGAATCTATGCTGCCATCGGCCTTCATCCAATCCACGCCATTCCTAACAAAGTTGATGTTAGTGAGGTTAGTCCATCTTTCAAGTCAAAGCCCGAAAAGTTCAACGCCGATAAATATCGTAAACTAGCAAAAAGCAAAAAGGTTATTGCGGTAGGTGAAGTCGGCCTTGATTATTCTTATGCAAAAAATGATAAAAATAAAGAAATTCAAAAGAAAGTTTTTATTGAACAACTAAGTCTTGCCAAAGAACTCAACCTTCCCGTCATCATCCACTGCCGAGATGCATGGAAGGACTTAATAGAAATTCTGAGGAATTTCCAAGCCCAGCATCTAGTAGCTGGCAGCTGGCAGCTGGCCGGGGTCGCTCACTTCTTTTCCGGCTCAATAGAGGACGCGAAAGAATTAATTAGCATGGGCTTCCTTGTTTCTTTTACTGGCGTCATTACCTTCACAAAGGCGTATGATGCAACCATAGAAGAGATTCCTATGGAGAAGCTTATGATAGAGACTGACTGCCCCTATGTCTCTCCTGTGCCTTTTAGAGGAAAACGGAACATCCCTCTTTACGTTAAGTATGTAGCTAAAAGAATTTCTGAGATAAAAGAAGTGAGCGAAAATAAGGTTGCAGACACTACTACTCAAAACGCGAAAAACTTATTTAAAATATGAAATATTGTTACAAAGAGAACAGCTCAGTGACGATTGAGTTATTTAACACACAGCTACCTTGGTGTTGCCTAGTAACACCATTTTTTTATCTAACACAGAGGCTTTTGTAGATATTTTTATTTTTTAATTTAATAAAATTAACTGCAATCCATTTGTTTTTGTGATGAGACATAGCCCTAAATTACCCATATCTCATCTTGTAAGAATCTATATCTTTGTTTTTTAACACCAACCCGATTTTCTTTACAATCCAGAATAAATATTAGACATAATAGTTTTACACAAGTTATCAACACATTAATCCCCGCAATCACAAAACAGACAAGAAACAGCATGTTTGTGTGTATAAGTACGCATTGAATATCAACATGCTACACTGAATAAAAGACGTTATTTATTTTTATGACTATTGAAGAACTTTGGCAGTCTGCTATTGGCGAAATAGAATTATCTGTATCAAAAGCTAATTTTATTACATGGATAAAGAACGCTAAATTAATTGCCAAAGATGGTGGAACCTGTACTCTTGAAGTTCCTAATCAATTCACTCGAGAATGGCTCGAAAACAAATGTAATACTTTAATTTTAAAGGCTCTTAGAAATTCTTCTTGCGATGTTAAAAAAGTAGCTTATGTCGTAGCTTCGCGAAGACCTCTTGATATTAGCCCTCCACGAGTAGAAGAACCAGCGGTTGCTACCGAATCACAACTCGGTTTTCTGTCCAGCACAATCAACGAATCAACTAACCTAAACCCCAAATACGATTTCTCATCATTTATTGTGGGGTCTTTTAATGAACTGGCACATGCTGCCGCCGTATCCCTATCTAAACCAGAAAATATTGGCAAAGAATACAATCCATTTTTTATTTATGGTGGTGTTGGACTCGGAAAAACTCACCTACTTCAAGCAATCGGTAATGAGTTGATCAGAAAACACCCAGGCCAAATCAAAGTTAAGTATATTTCTTCTGAAGTTTTTACAAGCGAACTCATAAGTGCCATCAGAATACAAAAGATGGAAGACTTCAAAAGAAAGTATAGAAAAATTGACGTTTTAATTATTGACGATATCCAGTTTCTGGCTGGTAAAGAAAAAACTCAAATAGAATTCTTCCACACATTCAACGCTCTCTATGAAGCAAATAAACAAATTATTATTAGCTCTGATAGGCCACCCAAAGCAATCCCCACCCTAGAAGAAAGACTTTGTTCTCGTTTTGAAGGTGGAATGACAGTCGACATTTCTTATCCAGATTTTGAGTCAAGAATTGCAATCCTCAAACAGAAACTCGATACTTTTGATTTTACTTTGTCTGATGAAATTATTAATTTCATCGCTAGTAAAATTCAAAAAAATGTTAGAGAATTAGAAGGTTCTCTTAATAAAATATCTGCTTACTACAAAACGACAAACACTGTCCCTGATCTAACTAAAACAAAAGAGTTACTCAAGAGCCTTATCGTTAGACCTCCAAAACGAATCTCTCCAAGCAAAATCATGGATACGGTCGCTGAGTTTTACGAGATTCCTCTCGTTGATATTATAGACGGGGGACGAAAAAAAGAATTAGTCAAGCCACGTCAAATATCGATGTACCTTCTTCGAGAGGAGCTTCATGAATCTTATCCTTCTATTGGAAAAAAACTTGGTGGTCGCGATCACACAACAGTCATACATGCTTGTGATAAAATAGAAAAGGCTCGACAAGCTGACGAGAATCTTGGAATGGAATTAAACTTAATAAAGGAGCGACTTTACAATGCCTAATGTTTGATTTTCTTGTCAACAAAACTGTCTTAAGTTAATAATAGTAGTGGAAAAACTGTTCAAAACTAATAGATGAAAAGGGGGATAAGTCCCTGAATTGAGATAACTTATTTAACGACTAAAAGTTCTCCCCAAATATATCCTAAGGTTCTTAACAGTTAATCCCAGCAACAAAGACACAGGAGAGCCAATGATAACAGGATTTCTTCGCAAGATATCCCCAGAAAATTGCTTACTAATAATAATAAGTATTAATATTAAATATATATAATAACTATTAATACTTGAGTAAAATGTTAAGTATTAATATTAAATATATATAAGATTATAAGAACTTCTCCGATCTAACGTCGGAGAAAACCTTGGTAAAGAATAAGAGCTTTCAATAAATCAAAAGACCTTGGTAAAAATTAAGAACCTTCGATGTTTCATCGAAGAACCTTGGCTAGAGAATTAATAAGTTTCTCAAATTAAAAACATGAAAGTAACTTGTCTTCAAGAAAAATTAAAAAAAGCAATTAATACAGTAGAAAGAATAACTGGTAAAAATATTAATTTGCCAATATTGAGTAATATTTTAATTGAGACAGATAAAGGAAGATTAAAGATATCAGCAACTGACCTAGAAATTGGACTCGATGTATGGATTTCAGCAAAAGTTGATGTCCAGGGGAAAATAACAGTTCCAGTTAGTATTTTAAGTAATTTTATTTCATCTCTTCCTCAGGATAAAGTCGTTCTTGAAACAGAAAAAACAAATTTAAAAGTGAGTTGTCGAAGCTTCGAAGCGATTATAAAGGGTTTAAGTGCTGAGGACTATCCAATCATTCCAAAAATTGACACAGATCCTCTCTTTACATACAAGGCAATCGATTTTCATAAAGCACTCAGTCAAGTTCATCCAGCAGCTTCTTTCTCAGATACTAGACCAGAGATCTCAGGCGTACTTTTTAAATTTACTGCAAATGGAGATCTAAGACTCGCGGCAACTGATAGTTTTCGTCTTGCAGAAAAGATTATAAAAAAAGCCCACCCACTTGATAGGGATCTGTCATTAATTGTTCCACTTAAAACAGTTATTGAAGTGAGTCGCATTCTTTCTGACTCAGAAAAAGACGTAAAAGTTTCTATTAAAGAAAATCAAATTCTTTTTGATCTTGAGGATACAAGATTAATCTCTCGATTGATCGAGGGTCACTTTCCAGAATATGATAGAATTATTCCTCAAGAATTTACGACAGACGTAGAAATAGATAAAAAATCTTTAATAGATGCTGTTAAGATTGCTAGTTTCTTTGTTACAAAAGTTAACGATGTTAGCTTAACTCTTATTCCTGGAAAAGGTGTAGATACGAATTCTAAATCTCAAGAACTAGGAGAACATCACTCGTCAATTAAGTCTGAAGTTAAGGGTGAGGAAGTGAAATTAGTCTTCAATTACAGGTATTTAATAGACGGTTTTAATAATGTTTCAAAAAATAAAATTATTCTTAGGGCAAATGGGAAAGAAAAGCCTTTGATGATCAAAGGTCTTGGTGATTCTAGTTATTTGTATATTGCTATGCCGGTAAGGGATACTCAATAATATGGCATTTACAAACATTTCATTATTTATTGCAAAGACTAAAAAGGATCCTAAATTTAAGCGCGGACTAGAGCGTGCTTTTGTTTTTGTTGAAGTAAGGCGGACAATTGACCAGCTTTTGGGATTCAAAAAACATGTTTTAGAACAAGATTTAAAATTTGAGTTCAGGGGAACAGTTTTGACAATAAAATGTGCCAATAGTTACTTAGCTCAAGAGCTTCGTATGTATACACAACAGATAAAAGAAAAAACTAATCGAAAAATGGCCGATCCAGTAATAGGTCAGATAAAAATTGTTGTTGGAAGAATGTAAGCATAGCAATTAGCAGTTAAATTAAAAAAAACTCACTGATGTGAGTTTTTTTTAGTATTTAACCTTTAAATTCAGCTATTTATCTTTTTATGTTTTGTACTTGTAATTCCTAAAATCAGCCAAAATATTATTATTCCTTGATTGATGGTAAAGAAGTAATGATCGAATAATCCTAGAATTAAGAATACAGAAGTAAGAATCAAGAACATGTGTCTTTCCTGATTTACAATTTCTAGTTCAGTGCTTCTTTTGAATAAGAACAATAAGAATAATATAAATACCAATAGTCCAAGAATTCCCACTTCGCTAGCTATAAGTAAATAAATATTATGAACTGGTTGATACTGCCAGTCCTCTAAGTCAGGATAAATTTTTTTAAGTTCCAAGGTAGAATTTCTCAAACCAACCCCTACTAGGGGAGATTTTTTTATCATTTCTATTGCGGATTTATTGTAAAAAATACGAAGCGAGACTGCTTGGTCTTGAGAATCAATAGCTACTCTTTGTATGAGTAGAGGTGACAAGGGTATTGATAAGATAAGTATTGATAAAATAATTGCGAACAGTGGTTTTAGAATTTCTATTTTTCTATTTTTAAAGAATTTGTAGGTAAGAAATATTATTAAAGGGATGAGACCAAAGAATAAAATACTCCTAGAGAATGTCAGGATTAATCCTAAGACAAGAAAAGGAAGGGTGAGTAGAAATACTTTCCTCTTTTTTAAAACGAGGTATATGGAGCAATAAAGAGCGAGTAAGAGAAATGCTCCCAAAATATTTGGATGAGAAAAGGTTCCGTAACTTCTTATGATCTTTATGTTGCCAACATCTATCTTTGCAATGCCAGCAAGGCTCCTAGAGACAACACTTTCTCCTAAATATACAATACCAAGACTCGATTGTTTTATAAATTGAATAAGTGTAATAAAAGATTGCAACACACCTCCTAATGAAATGATTTTTAGAGAATTTAAAAAAGTTTTTTTTGTGAGATTATTTTTTAAATAAATGAATAAACCAATACAAAGCAAGATCTTAACAGTTGAATAAATACTTAAGGTTAAATTTTGACTCCAAAACAGAGACAAAACTAAGATAAGAATAAATATTATTAAAAATATTTCCCATAAAGGAATTTTTATTACCTTAATTTTCCTCTTTTTGATTATCCTTACAAGCCATAAAGCAAGAAGTATTAATATAAGAATGTCACTTAAATATAAAAAAATAGAACCAAATTCAGTTACATGCTCTATCTTAATAGGGTTTACTATGAACTTCTTTATGTTAAATGGTAAAGAGAAAATCAAGACATACAGAAGAATTTTTTCTAACGATTTCATCTAGTCGAAATGAAGTAGTAAATTTCATAAAGAATTCCTATCACAAAAATAGCAACAAGAATCCATTTTACAAAGTTTGGTAAATGAAAGTTATATGACGGTTTTGTATTGCCCATTTTCTTGGCTTTTTTAAAAATCATAATAACTAAAACACCGTTAATGCCACCCATAACTGCACCGACTACACCAATAACATTAATAAAATTTCTAAACCCCAGAATAAATAAAATCAAAGGAACCATAGAGACGGTGACCCAAGAGAGCATCTTGGGAAACTTGTAGTCATACCAAAGAATTTTCATTAAAGCCGATCCAATTGTAATAAAAGAAGTGAGAACTGCGATAATGCCAAAGATTGCTCCAAGGATAATGACGTCTTCTCCTAAAAATCCACGAAGACTTGTGATAGCTGACTCATTGACACCTGATCCAACCAACCCTATAACAGAAAAGGCAAAAATTACACACAAAATATGAGGTAAAATAGTGCCAGTTATAATAACTCTTTTTGCATTTTTGTTCTTTTTCTTTCTTAAATATTCGATTGTTTCGGGGATAGCCACTAGACCGGAAAGAGAATAAAGAATGACTCCATAAGCAGAAAAAGTATAAACTGGATTAATTCTATTGAAGTTTATTAAGTTAATACTAGGAGCAGCAGAAAAGAAAATTAAAAGAATAACTGATACTAGGAATAGGCTCATCAAGAATTCAAAGCTTGCAATAACGCTACTACCCTTGAGGATTATCAATGACCCGACAGCTAAAAATATGATCGCATATACAATAATATCCCCCCCCAAAGCTTTTTTCGAAAGAAATTGAAGGAATTCTCCTCCAACAATCAAATAAGCGAGTTGAGAACCCAAGAGACCAAAAAGAGCGGTGAACGTGGCAAGAGTTTTTGCATTTTTTCCTAAATATTTTTCTGCATAACCAACGAGGCGTTGCGTGTGTTTTGTCCTTAAAACAATTTCACCGTAGAGGAGATGAAGACAAAGAACAGCTAATGACAAAAAAATAAAGAGCGGTATGGCAATAAAAAAGCCCACCCTATTGATTGCATAAGGTAGGCCAAAAAGACCAACACCAATTATGGTACCAGTAATAATAGAAGCAGCCTTAAAAGAGGTTTTAAGATTTTTTAGCATTCTTTTCTCTCTGTTTGTGCCAGCCCTCTAACTTTCCCTCTAGATCGAGAATTCTCAGAATCCCCTGAATAAGAAAAGCGATTACAGTTGCGTAAATAGCTAGCGTGTAAAAACTTACCCCAACAGCCATGCCAATTGCAGCAGAAACCCAAATACTAACAGCTGTAGTTATTCCTTCGATGTCACTGCCGCGACGGAAAATAACAGCCATGCCAATGAAACCAATACCAGCAACAATTTGGGCAGCGATTCTAGAAGGATCATAACTGATACCTTCAGTCATGCTAACAAACTGAAAAGCATTAAAGGAAATAATAGTAAAAAGACACGCTCCTAGAGATATTAAAGCAAAAGTTCTTGTTCCTGCGTCCTTCCCAATATAGTTTCTTTCAATACCCAATATACCACCAAGAGAAGCTGCCAAGAGAAGCTGTAATACCATCTTTATCCACGGATACATGGTGAAAATTTCTTCCATATGTTTGTCTCTATTTTAATTAAACTTTGGGCATTTTAACTCCTTTCTCCTTGTCAATAAGTGGAATTAATTTTTCAATTAGTTTTTTTGGATCACTATCATAAACAATTTTTCCTGGACCACGCTTAGCAGTTTTAACAATATCTCTAATCATATCAGTCGTGCCATCGTTGCCCTCTAAATCAAGAACGCCTATGGGTTTGTTGTCTTCGAAAGCAATCGTGAATTCATTAAGAGTTCCCATGCGACCACAAGTAACAACAACTGCATCAGCGGCTCTGGTTAGAAGCAGGTTTCTGCCTGCATAATTAAAGCCTGTATAGATAATCAAATCAAAATAATCTACTGGTAGCCGATAAGACTTTATATGGGCAATTTCACTTGCAGCAGGAGAAAGACCAATGCTTACTCCACCTGCCATTTTAGCGCCCTTTGCTGACCACCAAGGCATACCCGTGGTTGCTCCAGTGACAACAATACCGTTATGCCAAACAATTTCTTGTCCTAATTTCTCTGCCATTTTATGTGCATTTTCTGGACAATGAGTTGTATCTGCTGCACCTGATACGCAGATTTTATATTTTAGATAGTGTCTTTTTTCCTCAGGAGTCATATATTTTGTGAAATAAAAAATTAAAGCATTAACAAATTAATTTTAACATAGTTTTATAAAATCGTCACAATAAAATACCCTAAAAGTGTCACGAAGACTAACGGAGGTAGTCCAGGCATTGGTTTTAAGTTTGTCTTTGAGACAAAAATAAAATGAAGAAAGAAAAGTCCAAGAAACGAGAAAATAGCAATAATAATACCATTTAATAGATTTGTGTTGGCAACTGACAAAGCAAGCATAAGAGGAAGAGCAATGTCTCCTCCTCCTAAGAACATGAAACCACTTCCTTTGCCTAATTTTATAGAAGTTTTTGAGGCAATTAAATTTTTTGATTTGTTGGGCAAGATAATTCCAAAATAAACCCCCTTAGAGGCGGGAATTTTTGCCATTTTTATCATATGGCGTGTTACATAAACCGCAATTAGATCATAAAAGGCGAGAGCAGCTAAAATGTAAACAATTGAAAGCGAATCGAAACCAAGACCAATTACCAAAGAAGTGCCAGAAAGAGCAATTAGAAAAAGAAGATTGTGAAGCAAAATGATCGGTTTGAGCGCTAAAATAACAATAAAAAGAAGGGCGATAACAAATGCAAGAGGCTGTCCAATAAAAACTTCTAAGACAAGTCCAACTCCTGTGAAAATTATTAAATAAAAAAGCCCTTTTAGAAATACGGGCTTTCTTTTGAATAAAGGGAGCAGGACAAGGAAGATGACAGTAACAACAAAAAATTGGACAAGAAACCTAATTGCGCCCCCTGATGGCGCACTAGCTTCAATGGCGCTAATCATCTTTGGTTGGACAGAAAGTTTAAGTAGTGTCAAAAATCCAACTACATAAGCAAAGATAAAAAACACACTACTTTTTAGGAATGTGCTAAGTTTCAGTTTCTTTAGGTTCATTTTAGATATTTGCTCTTCTCCGCCTGTCAGCAGGCAGGCGTCAAGGTTCTTAGATGTTTTATTGAAGGTTCTTGTTAAGCCACTCAATTACAACTTCGTGCATTGCCTCTCTTTGTGGATTAAGATCATGGCAAGCTTTTTTTAAAATCAATTTCTCGCTGTTTTTAGTATTTTCTAAATATTCTTTCATCTCTGAAAGCGGGACCTTTTCGTCAATTTTACCATGCACAAATAAAACTGGCGAATTAATTTTTTTGATATTCTCTAGCAAGTTGTAGGTCTTAGCATCTTTCCAAAACAGAGGCTCTAAGTAGGTAATATTACCACTTTCACGCGTTCTTTCTGAGGGACCATCTTTGTTAAATTTATTACCAAACAAACTACTTATAACTTTAAAAGGATGAGCAATAGAGCCCATTAGGATGATAGTTCTTACTTGAGGGCCCAGTGCAACTGTTACTGCCGTGCCGAATGATTGGGCTAAAATAGCGATATTTGTGTTGTCAGCTTCTTTATCTTTCTGAATATATTCTAGGAAATTTTTTAACTCATCTCTTTGTTTTGTTAATGTGGTATTTGAATAATCGCCTTCACTTTCTCCACAACCAGAGAAATCAAACCTATAAACCAAAAACCCTTCGGCAGAGATTAATTCTGCCAATTTATCAAACATACCAGATTCATGTTTTGTTACACCAAAACCGTGAACCAAAAGAACAATTGGATATTTGCCTTGTTTTGTTTCGGGATAAGTTTTTAGGCCGACAAGTTTTTCGCCTTCCTGGTTTTTTGTAAAAACCTTAATTTCGTGCATGTTAGCTAGATTTTTCACCAAACTTTTCTTTTATCTTAACAACCTCATTTTCAACTTCTTTGAGTCTTTCTTTGCATTTTTTAGCCAATTCTAGCCCCCGTTTAAATTTTTTAAGAGCTTCATCGAGATCAATTTCTTCTGAATCGAACTCTTCGTTTATTTTTTTAAGCTCATCGAGGGCTTTTTTGAAGTTAAATTCTTCTGACATATTTTTTAATTACGAATTACGAATTTTGAATATTTTTAATAATTGAAATAAGTTTACCATCGCTTAGAGTGGTCTCAATCTCTTCGTCCTTAACTACATCATTTATGTTTTTTATAATTTTTCCATTTTTATTTGTAACAATACTATATCCGCGCTTAAGTACTTCCTTGGGGCTATAACTTTTAAGAAGGGAAGATTGTTGGGCGATTATTTGTATAGAATTACCTAGTTTGTTCTCTATGGCACGAATATTGTTATTAATTAAGTAGTCTACTTGTTGAGACTTTTGAGCCAAAAATCCAGACAAACTTTTTACTCTATGAGAAAAAGTAATGAGGACTTGTTTCATCTCATAGGTTTTTTCGTTGATAAATTGTGAGGTTCTAGTTGAAAAATGACCTAGAAATGCTTGCTTCTCTTCAATCTCATGCTTAATCAGATATTCGACATTTTGAGCTAGTCCATTAATTTCTGAGAGAACTTCGCGCTTGTCTCTGATAATTAGCTCTGCGGCATTTGATGGAGTAGATGCTCGCAGGTCTGCTACAAAATCAACTAACGTCTCATCTCTCTCGTGTCCAACGCCACATACAACAGGGATGTTGCTTGAAAACACTGATCTAGCAATTTCTTCAGAATTAAATGCCTGCAAATCTTCCATTGCGCCACCTCCACGTGTCAAAACAACAAGTTCAATATTTTCTTTTTTGTGGTTTAAGTCAAACCAATCAAAAGCTTCAACAACGTCACCAATCGCGCCTTTCCCTTGAACGCGCGCGTTGTAAAAATATATTTTTATACCACCAAAACGATTTTCAAGAACCTTTACAAAATCGGTATATGCTGCAGCTCCTGAAGATGTAATTAGTCCAATTGTTTTAGGATATTCTGGAATTTGTCTTTTTCTTTCCGGAGCGAACAGTCCCTCTGCCTCAAGCTTCTTTTTAGTAAGCTCAAAGGCACGCTTCAAAGAACCCGCTCCGGCGAGCTCAATGTCTTCGACAGAAATACTAAACTTGCCATATTTAGGATAAATTCGAGGACGCCCCTGAACTCTTATTTTCATACCATCTTCAACGGGCTGGTCTAATTTAAAAATAACAGTAAAACAGTCGATAATTGCTTCTCCATCCTCACTTTTTAGTTTAAAAGTAACCCATTTCCCCTGCGAAACTCTAAATTCACTAACTTCTCCCTCGACTTTAATGTCAGAAAGAACCTCTAAGTTAGAATTGATTAGAGCAATATAATCAGCCACAGTAAGGATGTTGAGCTGTTCTGTGAATAAATCTTGCTGTTTCTTTTTGGTCATTTTGATAATTTAGTTTACCTATCTAGATTATCACACAAAAAAGCTGCTAGCTACAGGATGTTTACTAGCAGCTCAAGACATACTATCAATACAGTAACCTGTAATCAGTAAAATGAGTAAAAATTTTATTAATATTTTCTAAAAACTGCTCTGACAACCCCTTGGACGAGTACGTTTCTAGATAAGATAGGCCGCATCTTTGAATTAGCAGGCATTAGACGGATCCATCGCTTTTCTTTGAAGTATTTTTTGAGAGTGACTTCTGTACCGTTCACCAGAGCGACTACAACATCACCGTTTTTAACATTTTGAGAAGGTTCACAGATAACATTATCTCCGTCCATAATTCCTTCTTCAATCATAGAATTTCCTTGAACCTCAAGAGCGAAGAGGTTTCCTGGATTTTTAGAGATAAGATTTTTAGGAATCATTAAATTTTCCTGATATTCAAAGACTTGAATAGGCGATCCTGCAGCGACTGTTCCCATAACAGGAATAGAAAATCGTTCACTTAAATTTAGTGCTTTGCCAGAAGGATAATATTGTCGAGAACCTTTTTCTTTTTCTAAGAAACCTGCTTCTTTAAGTTTTTTAACTTGTTCATGGACAGAAGATGGAGAAGAAAGCCCGAGCCCCTTGCCAATAACACGATAGCTAGGGCTATAGCCGTTTTTATCCATGAAATCAAGAACAAAATCTAATATTTCTTTTTGGCGTTTTGTTAAATAAGGTGTTTTTGGCATTTACGTAGGTTTCTATTTAAATGTTTTAATAACAACCGAACGCTAATTAGTATAACCGAACAAAAACCGAAAAACAATTGTGGATAACTTAAATAGAAAAGAAAGAAATACGAAAAAAAGTACGACTGTAAAGAGGTAATAGTATTAATCTAAGCCGAACGAAGATGCTAAAATCAAAAAATACTATACCTGTGGATAGCTGGGGATAAGTTTTTTGCCTGGGGAAAACTATTTTTGGTTTTCTATCTTGGGTTGTAATGGGGCAAAAATCTGAACAACATACAAATAACTTAATACTACACAATTCGAGATACTAAAGTTAATTGTTTTATATACAGACATTTGTCACCCGTAATCCAAGGATTTGATTAGGAGTTTTTCCGTTTAAGCCACAATGTTCTAAATCATTGTAGTACATATTCCAGAGCTTAAGTTTATACTTAA
>Ga0075111_1000414_pt1 | contig 20296 bp, 18 predicted proteins | sample AntAceMetag02UKK_FD_69787 | JGI IMG/M metagenome (GOLD analysis project Ga0075111, IMG submission 69787) | Saline lake microbial communities from Ace Lake, Antarctica - Antarctic Ace Lake Metagenome 02UKK | ecosystem: Environmental > Aquatic > Non-marine Saline and Alkaline > Saline | place... | reverse complement strand
GTATATCCTGATTCTGATGATGTTTTAGCTGAATGTTTCCCTTTAAGGGCGTTAATAATAGAACTTTTACCCACATTAGGGTATCCAACAACTCCTACAGTAGGAACTTTGTCGAGTTTTTTACCTAATATAATAATTCTTTCTTTTAACATCTTAAAACCATGATATTTAGTAGAAGATACAAAAATGGAGTTCTTTAATTGGTTAGTTTCTTTTTCAAGAATTCTTCTATCCACTAAATCACATTTATTTACTACAAAGACTAAAAACTTCTTTTCGAACTTAATCTTATCTTCAATTTCCTTATTTCTGCTATTTGTGATATTTCTAGAATCTAATACTTCCAGGATGATGTCTGAATTCTTAATAATATCGTTAGCAACCTTCCAAAATCTAGCCATAAAAGAAAAATAACAAAGAAGCTATAAAAAACTATCTTATTTTGTATAGTCACTTCATAAAAATTCGTTCGTTGCAGTATAAAATTAAGATTTTATACCATGATATTCTTTATACCACTTTATGAAATTCTTAATCCCTTCTTCAATATTAGTTTTAGGTTTAAATCCTAACATTTTCTTAGCTTTTCTAATATCTGCAGAAGTAGCTGGAACATCTCCGGGTTGCATTGGCATAAGATTTTTTTTAGCTTTTTTACCAACATTTTTTTCAATTTCAGAAATGAAGTATTTTAAAGTAACAGTTCTATTGTTTCCTAAGTTAAAAACTTCACAATTGTGAATTTTATCAAGAGATGCAATAACTCCTGCGGCAATATCATCAACATAAGTGAAATCTCTTTTCATGTTACCTTTATTGTAAACATCTATTTTCTTTCCTTCCATAATGTTCTTTGTAAACTTAAACAAAGCCATGTCTGGTCTTCCAAAAGGTCCATAAACAGTAAAGAATCTTAATCCAGTACTTTTTAATCCATGAATTTTATTATACACATGAGCATATAATTCATTGGATTTTTTAGTTGCAGCATATAATGAGATTGGTTTAGAAACATCATCTGTTTCAGAGAAAGGAACTTTTGTATTTCCACCATAAACTGATGATGAAGATGCATAAACTAAATTTTTAATTTTATATTTAACACACATTTCCATTATGTGAAGGGTACCTAAACAATTCCACATTTCATATTTAATAGGGTGGTCAATAGAATCTCTAACACCTGCTTGCGCAGCCAAATGACATACTTTGTCAAATTTGTGTTTTTTGAAAATAAGGTCTAAAGATTTAAGATCAGTAATATCTGCCTTGTATACTTCTAAATTTTTGTATTTTTTCAACTGTTTGATTCTATCTCGTTTTAATTTAACATCATAATAAGTATTAAAATTATCAACAATAACAATAGAATCACCTCGTTTCAATAAAATAGACGCAACGTGACTACCTATGAAACCTGCTCCACCTGTAATTAAAATGTTCATTATACTAAGAATTAAATTACTCTATTTATATAATTTTCTTTTCTAGAAGATAGCTATAGATTAAGTCACAACATTCTTCAATGGACATAATGCTTGTGTTAATTTCAACATTAGGATTTTCTGGAATTTCATAAGGTGCATCAATTCCGGTGAAATTTTTAATTTCTCCCATTCTTGCTTTTTTATATAGTCCTTTTGGGTCTCTTTTTTCACATTCACTTATATTACAATTAACAAAAATTTCAATAAAATTAGATTTTAATTTATCTTTAACAATTTGTCTGTCTTTTTGATATGGTGAAATAAAGGCACTCATAGTAATAATCCCTGCATCAACGAATAATTTAGAAACTTCTCCAATTCTTCTAATATTTTCAACTCTGTCTTTTTCAGTAAATCCTAAATCAGAATTTAAACCGTGTCTAACATTATCTCCATCTAAAATATAAGTTAATTTTTTTTCAGAATGTAATTTATTTTGTAAAGCAGAAGCGATTGTAGATTTTCCACTACCTGATAATCCAGTGAACCATAAAAGGGCGGATTTTTGTTTAAGTAAACCTTCTCTGTCCTCTTTTGTTATTTCGTGGTTGTGCCACACTACATTTTCTGTCATCGTTTGTTTACTCACTCTGGATGAAATTGTGAATTAAATTTCAATCCATTTTTATAAGCTAAATATAATTTTATTTTCTCTCAAAAAGTCTAATATTTTAGCAACATTTGCATCAACACTATCTGTTTCATGAATCACTAAATCAACAATACTCTTATCTTCTGGTTCTTCAGTGTGAATAACTACCATTTCTTTTCTATAAGTGATAGTTTGTAATTCTTTAAGTTCTTCTGAAGTCAAATCAGAAGCACAAGCCACAACAATTAATCCTGCATCCATTAATATATGAGATACTTCTCCTAATCTTCTAATATGTTCTTTTCTTGTTTCTTTTTCAACATCTGAATCTAAACCTCTTAATAAATTTCCAATACCTAAGAAGTAAACTTTTCTATTCATGTTGAATAATTCTTTTTCAAGAGTTTTAGCAATACTTCGTTTATCTATACCAGATTTACCAGTAATAAATATTAATTTAGGAACTTGTCCATATTTGGTGGATCTTTCATCGAAACTAATTTGGCTAACATCCCATTTTTCTTCTCTTAAGAAAACTTGACTTCTAATTTCTGATTGGTTATCGTCAATAAATTCGGAAATAATTCCTCCTCCTGCAATATCAAATTCATCTACAATAACAAATCTGCTTGTAGCTTCTAAATCTGAAGATAAATCGAAAGCAATTGAACCAGAACATTCTAAAATACATTCTGCAACTTCATGTCTTTCGATAATTTCTTTTTGAACATTAGATAAATTAGATGCATCCATCACTTTTGTAATTTCTTTAAGTTTCATTGGAATTTTTGCAGTTCCAATTTTAAGTTTGTATTCTTTATTATATGTCATTGGATTTCTACCCATCCAAAAAATACTTACTTTAAGAAGAGAGCTAACACAAGGAAGTTTATCTTCTTTTTTACACATGATATCTCCTCTATTAACATAAATTTGTTCATTTAATGTAACGCCAGTAGAATAACCCGTTCCAATTTCATTTCTTGGTTCATGATTAAATTCTTCAATAGATTTAATTGTAGATTGTTTATTTGATGGTAAGAAAACAACTTTATCTCCTACTTTGATAGTTCCAGATTCAACTCTTCCTGCAACAATTCTTCTATCATCCCCTTCTCCAGTAAATTTGTAAACATCTTCAACAGGCATTCTAAATGTTTGTTCATCTGGAGCAGGTTCTTTTTCAAAAGAATCTAAAGCAGTTAAAATATTGTTACCTTCAAACCAGTTTAAGTTTTCAGAATTTTCAGCAATATTATCTCCCATTAATCCAGAAACTGGAATGAACTCTTTTGGAGTTATATTAATTTCAGTTAAGAATTCAGTATAATCTTTTTTAATATTTTCAAAAACAGTTTTGTCGTAATTAACTAAATCCATTTTGTTAACACAAACAATAATTTGTTTAATACCTAACATAGATAACATGTAACCATGTCTTTTGGAATTTTCTTGAATTCCTTCATGAGCATCAATAACTAAAACTGCAGCTTCTGCTCTTGCGGCTCCAGAAATCATATTTTTTAGAAATTCAATATGCCCTGGTGCATCAATAATAATATAATCTCTTTTATTACTTTTGAAAAAACATCTTGCGGAATCAATTGTAATTCCTTGAGATTGTTCATCTTTTAAAGCATCGAGTAAAAAAGCATATTCAAAAACTTTTGATTCTCTTTTACATCTTTCTTTAACTTGTTCGAGTTTACCTTCGGGAAGTGTATTAGTGTCAGCAAGTAATCTTCCAACTACTGTGGATTTACCGTGGTCAACGTGACCTACAATAACAATGTTCATTTGTTCTTTTTCTGCCATTTTTATTTGTTGCCCCATTTGACTTTAGTCCATACTCGTTCATGGGTATAATAAATAATTGATTTTGCAATTGTTTCAAAAATACCTACTGAGATTGCAATTTTGAAGTTTTTTGTAAAAATCACAACTAAAATAATTGTAGTTAATGTTGCTAATATTCTCCATGTAATGCTTTTAACTATACTTCGAGTTTTAGTTTCCTTAGTCATTTTACATGTAACCATCCCTTCTAAGTGTTTCTAATCCACCACCATCTTCTTTATCTTGTTCTCTTCCTGATCTTTCTGCGATGTTAGCAAATTTACCAGATTCAAGTTCTTCAATAATTTCTCGAACAGTTTTAGCATTAGAATTCACTGGTGACGTGCAAGGAAAGCATCCTAAACTTCTGTATCTGGTTCCTTCTCCTCTATCAAAGTATAAATCTGTTATAGGGATGTTTTCTCTTTCAATATATTTCCAAATATCTAATTCTGTCCAGTCTAATAGTGGGTGTATTCTGATGTGAACTCCAGGAGGGAAATCGGTTTTAAATTGATTCCATAATTCTGGTGGCTGATCTCCAACATTCCAATCATTATTTTTATCTCTTGGTGAAAAGTATCTTTCTTTAGATCTAGATCCTTCTTCATCACTTCTAACTCCTACAATAACTCCTGTGTAAGGTTCTTTATTTTCATCAGTAATGTATTCACCTTTGTCATGGTCTAATCTAAATCGGGGCCAGTCACCAGAAAGAGTGTGTTTTAATGCTTCACTTTTAAGATTTTTACAACAAGTAAGTCTATCTACTTTTCCATCAGGGTAAGTTTCTTTATTAGCTAATGCGGTTGTATTCTGTCCATAAACCATATTTAATTTCCATTTTAATGCTAAATCATCTCTGTATTTAATCATTGCAGGAATTTTGTAGTGGGTGTCAATATGAACTAATGGTAATGGGACATGCCCCAAGAAAGCTTTTCTAGCTAACCATAATAAAACAGTGGAATCTTTGCCAATACTCCAAAGCATTGCTAAATTTTTAAATTGGCTGAATGCTTCTCTTAATATGTAAACGCTTTGTGATTCTAATTCATCTAATCTGTCCATGAGTCTTTTTTTGTTGAGTTGCCTATTTATATTTAATTTATATTATTTATATTCTTAATATAAAAACCAAACTTATTTAAACTAAGGTTTCTTCTTTGTTGTGTGAGACGTAAATTAATTAAACAAGGAAAAGGGGCATTAACAATTTCTTTACCTAAATCTTGGATTGAATTTAATAAATTAAAAGGTGGGCAAGAGGTAGAAGTAATAGAAAAAGACAATTCTTTATTGGTTAGATCTGATTTTCACCAAAATATTTCTAAAACAAATTTGAAGCTTGATATTGAAACATCTATGGCTTATCGAAGCTTGATTGGAGCTTTATATCGTGGTGGTTATGATGTAATTAAAGTTAATTTTTCAGATAAAAAAATAATTGCTAGTTTACAAAAAGCTGTGGATTCGTTATATGGCTTTGAAATATTTGATATAAATGAGAAATCTTGTGTTATAAAAAGTATTTATGGTGATGAATCAACAGATATTGAATCTCATGTGAGGCGTATAATTTATACTATTGGAACTATGCAATCTATTCTGAATAAAGATGTTAAAGATAAGCAATATAATTCGTTAGAAGAAATGACTCAATTTCACAATAATGTATTAAAACAAAGAGATTTAATAATTAGAATAATTAGGGAGCAAAAATTATTGGATAATAAACATTTCCCCTATCATAATATTGTAACAAGTCTTTGGAGTATAGCTCGGGCTTATTATTATTTATATAAAAATATGAAAACTTCAAAAAATTGTCCTTCTAAAAGTTTTGAATTATTGGAAAAAACTGAAATTTTATTTAAGAAATTTTATGGTGCTTTGAACAATTTAGAACTTTCTGATTATATAAAACGAAATTTAGAATATCAAAAAATGAGGGATTTAGCATTAGAAATTTTAAAAGATAAAAAAGAATCTTCTATAATGTCTTCTTTTTGTTTGAATATTATTTTTTCAATACAGCATTCTGATTCTTCTATCTTTTTATTAAATCATGAAGATTAATTATCTACAAACAACAAAGAAAGGATTTAAAATATCTTCTTTATTATACTCTAACTCTTTATTAGTTCCAAATTGAATAACTCTTCCACCTGCAGTTTTAACAACTGCGTGAGCTGCACCAGTATCCCATTCGCTAGTCAAAGCAATTCTTGGATAAACATCTGCACTTCCTTCTGCAACTAAACATAATTTAATAGAACTTCCAGATGAAATCATATCAATCTCATCATAATCTTTTTTCAAATCTTCAATGAATTTTTCAGTTTCTTCATTTAAGTGAGATCTGCTAGCAACAACAACACATTTGCTACCTTTTTCTTTTAATTTAATTTGAACAGGTTCTTCAGTTCCAACTTGTTTGAAACTTTTTTCACCATCAGAATAATACATAGTATCTTTAACAGGAACATAAACTGCTCCAATAGTTGGAGTTCCATTTTCAATTAAAGCTATATTAACTGTAAACTCTCCATTTTTCTTAATAAATTCTTTAGTACCATCTAAAGGATCAATTAACCAGAATGGATTCCAATCTTTTCTATCTTCATAACTAATATTTTTACTTTCTTCTGATAAAACAGGAATGTCTGAATAATTTTCAGAAAGACCTTTGATAATAACATCATTTGAAGCTAAATCTGCTTCAGTTAAAGGTGATGCATCATTCTTATATTCAATAGAAAAATCTTTATCATAAATTTCTAAAATTTTGTCACCAGCTTCTTTTGCAATTTTTTTAATAATTTCAATATCAATATTCATGGTAGAACAAAAATTAAATTCTTTAAAAACATTACTAATATAGAATGCCTACAACAACACCTTTAATATTTCTGAATCTTACTTTGTAATCATCGTTTTTGTTGTTATTGTCACCTTTTGTAATTGCAAACCATCCAAAGTTATCTTCACCTAATTCAACAACACGGTGTATTATTACTATAGTGTCTTTTTGATAAGAAATAATGTCTCCGATTTTTACATCTTCATAATTTAGGGGTTTTAGTTCTAAAGTAATAGAATTAGAATTTAAAGTAGGTTCCATAGAGTGTGTATCTTCAACTTTCGCCCAGATTAAGTTATCCTTTTCTATCACGGCTCTATCTGAAAAAACATGTATATTGTCTCTAATTATGCGGTCGGAAGGCGTTTTAGTAAACTCATATGTATTGGATGAAAAAGGATACCTTGTGTTATCCTGGCTCAATACGGTAAAAGAACTTACGACGAGTAGCAATGTTACAATGAAAAATATTCTTGGATTCATTTTCACATATAGTTCTTTTAAAAAGCGATTCTCACCCCCATGAAACACCACTTATACAACTTATATGGAGAAGGTACTATATAAATGTTTCTTTTTATTCCCTTGCTTCCCTTATTTCCTTTGTTTCCGTTTATTATTATAAAAGGGATTAACTCATTATTAACAGATTTAAATTAAAAAATAATTTGTCAAATTTAGCAAAATACGCAGAAAGTTATCCTATATTGTGTGAAATAGTAAGATTTATATATAAAATTGCTAATAATTATATTGATGAGAGGGATATTTGTACACAACGCTAAACAGCATTGGACGAAAATAGAAAATATTTTCATATGGGCACTTGTATTTATGGTGTGTTTAACTAGTGTATTTGCATTCCCAAATCCTGATATTTCTTTAGAACCAACTGAATTATATGAAACAAACAACGCTTTATTTAATTTAACAGTTGATAATTTATTCAAAAATGAAGTAGTAAGTGAAATCTCATTAACTTTTAGTTTATTGAACGTAACTAGTGTAGTAGAATTCTTTGGATGGGATTATAATAATTCTTTTTCAAGTTTGAGATGGTATAATGGAGATATAGAAACAAATTCAATTTCATTATTCCAATTTTATGCACAAGCAGGACTTGTAAATGCAAATTTAACAGAAAATATAACAATCATAACAAAAAATGAATCTGGGTCTGGAACAACAATAATAGTTCCTATAATAATAATAGATGATGTAACTCCACCTTCCGTTTTAAGAACAATTCCTGTTGATGGAGGATTACTAAGAGAAGGAATTATTGATCAATTAGTATTAATAGAAGCAGAAGACAATGAAACAGGATTAAAAGAAGCAACTTTCTCTTATTGGAACTGTACTGGCAATGTAACTAAAAATGAAACATCAATAAATTTACCTTGTGTAAATAATACTTGTCAAAGTAATGTTGACTTGTCTGCTTTTGAAGAAGGTGAAGACATGTGTTTCCAATTTATTGTATATAATAATGCTTTAGAAAATTCAACTGAAAATGGAACTGTTTCTTTTGATGGGACAGCACCGGTTGTAACTTTAATTGCTCCGGCTCATAATGGATACGGAAACAATGCAACAATTTTCAGATTTAATGCAAGCGATAATTTAGCTCCAACTTTAAGTTGTGAATTAATATTTGACAATTCTGTTGTAGATATAACAACAGTTAATAATAATGTAATCTCAAATGTAGCTTATAATTTATCTGGTGTATTTGAAGGTTCTTATGTTTGGAAAATTAATTGTACAGACACAGTAGGTTGGTCTGGAATGTCTGGCGCAAGAACTATTATTATAGATACTACTGCTCCAGTAATAACATTAAATTCACCAGCGAATGGTTCTTCATTAGGTGATGGAATAATAATTGACATAAATGTAACTGATAATTATGAAGTTGCAAATGTAACATATAGTCAAAGTTTAAACACATCAAATTTACCAGAAGGAGTTAATATAATCACAGTAAATGCAACAGATGGCGCAGGAAATACTGCAACAAAATCATTCACATTCATAATTGATAGAACAGCTCCAACAATTAATATAATATCTCCTGCAGACAATGCAACAGTGGATGTTCATATAAATTTCACATTTATTCCAAATGACAATTTAGATAATGCTCTTAATTGTTCATTATACATAAATAACGTATTAAATTATACTGCAGAATATCCTGTTGGAAGTATTGTTAATATGAGTAGACTTTTACCAATGAATTTATACACATGGTTCTTAAGTTGTGAAGATGATGCAGGTAATGAATTTTCAACAATAATTAGAAATTTAAATGTTACAGACGTAACTGGACCTGACATAGTTTCAGATATTATTTATGTAGCTAGAGGCGAACCTTATTACTTTGGAATTAATATAACTGATATTAGTGGTGTTGCTAACGTAACTATGATATTTAATAATACAGAATTAGCATTAGTTCAGTTAGGAACTATATATTCAGGAGATATTACTACTGATATTTCATATCCATTAGGTAATTATACTTTAAACATAACAGCTTATGATAATTTAAGTAATCTTGGAAATTTATTGGATGAGTTTGAATTAATACAAGGTTATGTAATCAATTTAACATTAAATCCAAGTTCTGTTAAAACAGGAAAAGATGTAGTAGCATCAGGAACAGTTGAATTAGATAATGGTTCAGAAGTCCCAGAAGATAATTTAACATTAAATTTACCAAATACATCAGTAATAGTTAATATAACAAATAAAACATTTACTTATACATTTGCAGCACCAGGTATTGCTGGAACTTATGATGTTGATGCAATAGTAACTTCAGTTGAAGGATTTAACCATGAAGTAACTGAAGAATTAAATGTAACTGCTGTCGGAATTGCTTCTTCAAGTTCATCAAGTTCTTCAAGCAATAAAGGAAACGGTGGAAGTGGCAATGGAGATGGCGATTTAATTGGATACTGTGGCGATGGAAGATGTAACAAATTTGAAGATTGTAATGATTGTTCTGAAGACTGCGGCATATGTCCAGAATTAGAAATAATTCAAGAAGAAGTAAAAGATAATAAGGGTTCAGCAAATTTAACAGAAAGAGAAGAAGAAGCATCAAGAAATCCATTAGGAATTGGAGCTGCAACAGGGTTGTTCCGAACATTAGTTTTCAATCCATTTTCAATAATTTTATTTTTAATATTAATAACAGTATTATTATTATTATTTACATACAAAAGGAAAAGGACAATATACATAAAATAGGTTTACAAAATGGTATTTGAACAATTTCTAGAATCAAAAAAAATTAAAAAGCATTTTTTATACTTATTATTATTAGGTTTATTTTATGTTTTAGTTTCTCATATAATTTCTGATGTTTTTTTCCCAGAAGAAGAAGCATCTTTAGTTATAATCTTCATAACAACTATGTTTTTGATTCCTTCAACTTATGTTTTATTAAATAATGAAGAAGCAATTGATGCCAAATGTGAAGGCATTAAATGTTTTTTTAAAAATCATAAATTTATGATGAAAATTTATTTTGCATTATTTATTGGAATTTTTATTGGGTTTACGTTAGTTAATATTTATGCTGCAGATAGTCCTATGGAATATCAAAAAAAGGTGTTAAGATATAATGGAGATATTAATGAAGACTTGTCTATAGATATAAATCAAGAAAATGCAAATTGGGGCAGCGTTATGAGCTTTGTAGGTTATAATACTGCCATAATCATAGTTGCATTCTTTTTATCGGTGTTTTATGGGGCTGGTGCTTTATTCTTGCTCATACTTAATGCTTCAATTTTTTCAGCATATATTACTATCTTGTTTCAGAATTTTAATTCATTAAAAATTATTTTCGCATCTGCACATATGATTCCAGAATTATTTGGATTCTTTTTAGCAGCATTAGCAGGTGGAATTATTTCAAGAGCTTTGTTTAAAGAAAAGTTCATGAGTGATGAATTTAGAAATGTTGTGAAAGATGCAATATTTTTACTTTTACTATCTTTCTTAGTAATTGTAGTTGCGGCAATATTAGAAGTGTTTGTAGTGATAAATTTCTTTCATTTATTTATCTAAAAAGGAGATCCTCTTCATTTGGTTCCCATTCTTTAGGATCTAAAGGTTGTGAAAGCATAGATTCATTAAAAATAATTGGGTTTGTGTATTTAGGTTTACTTTGAGTCCATTCTTGTTCTTCTATGTCTAGACCTAAATCTGCAATTTCATCAAAAGATATTATGTTTGATGTATTCATTTTTAAGAAATTTTTCCGTTCTCTGGAGTCTTTGAAATAATCAGAATTTATAATTGGAATATTTTTTTTAAAGAATTCTTTAGGAGGGAATGAGTTTTCTTTAGTGTATTTTTTAATATCTATTCCTTGTTCAAAGAATAAACTAAAAGGGTCTTCTTCAAGAGGTAATTGTATCATATTAATGTCCGTAAGATTATTTATGCTTCTTGCTATATTTGCACTTTTTATTGCTCCCAAAATACCTGCGGGGTCGCTATCAAAAGCAAAATAAATTTGATCCGGACTTATGGTTGATAAAATTCCAAGATGATATTCATTAAAACTAGTAGACCCAACAGCTAAAGCACATTTCAGACCTTGTTTTAGAAAAGGATATGTATCTGTATTTCCTTCTACTAAATATAACCCATGTCTTTCAATATCTACAGGGTTTATGTTTTCAAGACCCAGAAGCATTTCTTTTTTTGAAAAAATTTGATTATTCGGAGAATTTCTATACTTGTTTTTTACTTTCTCTGTTGTAATTGCTCTTGCAGTAAATGCAACAACTTGTCCAGTTCCTGTCTTAATTGGGAATGTAATTCTTTTTCTAAAAATACCATCTCTTCTGATAAGTCCGGCCTTATATATTTGTTCAAATGTTTCCTTTTCACTTTGTTCATTAAAATTATTTAATATGTAAGAGATAACAAAATCATTTTGTGGAGCGAAACCCACACCTACTTCGTCAACCATAGAATCAAGTCCTTTATTTTTTAAATAAGCTCTAGCTTCTTGTGCTGCAGAGGATGTGTTTGTTTTTAATTCAGAAACGAAATAATCTTGTGCTAAATTCATTATTTTAAATAATTGTTCTGTGTCTTCTGCGTTTAAATTATATTCAATATTTTCATTAATAATTAAATCTAACCCATTAGTTTCATTTTGTTTAGGACCAGAATAAAATTGAGAGAATTTAGAATTTGGTAAGTATGTATTAGCTAAAAAACTTAATGTTTTAGGAAAAGAAAAACCTTTTTGTTCTTGAACAAATTGATACACATCTCCTCCTTTCCCACAACCAAAACAATGATAAGTTAATCTTTCTGGGTTAACATTAAAAGAAGGCGTTTTTTCTTTATGAAATGGACATAACATTTTATAAGAACCAGTTCCGGCTCTTTTCAAAGAAGAATCAGTAAGGTCTTGTACAACTTCACAAATATCAAGTTCAGATTTCATCTCTTCTTTCATTTCTTCAGATTTTTCATAATTTGCCATTTCCTGAATAATTAACAGGAATCTATTTAAATTGCTTCTGGTTATTTTTTTCAATGGTTTCAAAATATTCTATTCAATGGGGTGTAGGAGATGTAATCAAAACATTACATGAAAATGTAGATGGTTTACCTGTATTAGATGTCTTTAATGAGAATAATTTACTTTTTCAACTAGGATTTAATCAGAGTCACCTTAAAAAAGAAGTTCCTAGTTTTGAAGAATTGAAATCAAGTGAAAATCCTTCAGAAATATTAACAGAAGACCAAACAAAACATACATTAGAATCTCTTTTGTCAATTTTTTATTCCGATACTTCTTTATCGGACTTTTCATTTCTTAGAAAAAACTCATTTAATATTCATACAAGTGACAAAGGTATTCAATCTTATCTTAATGAAGAAATAAAAAGACATAGTTTGAACCAATGTTATAATTTATTATTAAATAATGAATTTGGAATTTCTTCAGATTGGAGTGTGATTGAAAATGTAATTGAAGATATTTCTAAAAATTCAAATTTATTTATTTATTTTTTCTCATTTGTAAATCGTAGATCTAGTTTTTTAGAAGGGGCAGTAGAACTATCAAAAAAATCAATACAAGATAAGGATTATCTTAAAAATGCTCAAAAAATAATGAATGGAATCTCAGATAATCTTAAAGAGTTAAGTGAATATGGTGTTAATGATTCAAGAATTAAAAAGGCAATAGAATTGACAAAACTTCCAAGACAACGTAAAATTCTTAGTGAACAAAAGATGAGAAGTTTATTTGAAATCGCAAAAGATATACCTCAGATCCCTTATGATTCTACTGAGAAAACGTTTCCTGAACCTAGTATGTGTTATTCTGACGTGAAATTGTTAAATTCTACTTTACATAAAAGGTCTAATAAAGGTTATTCTGATGATATTTTAACTTACAAGTTAACAGAACCAAATCAAAATTATTATAATCGAATTCAATTAGCGAAAAAATAATTAAAGGTGTTTTAGAATATTCTCAACAGTTAATCCATGTTTTTCAAATAATTCTTTTTCATTACCTGATTCTCCAAAAGAATTTTTAGGACCTAATTTAATTATTTTTGTAGGTTTTATTTCAGAAATAAATTCAGAAACTGCACTACCTAATCCACCTTCAACACCATGATCTTCAATAGTAATTATTTTTTTACATTCTTTAGCTACTTTAGTTAACATTTTTTCATCTAAAGGTTTTATAGTGTGCATATTAATCACTCTTACTGATTTTTTAGATTTCTTAGCTGCATCTATAGCTTTAGTTAAAACAGGACCACAACCAATGATTGCAATGTCTTTTCCTTTCTTAAGTAATTGAGCTTTACCAATTTTAAATCCTGTCTTAGCTGTTGTTAGAGCTCTTGATTTACTTCTACCAACTCTCATGTAACAAGGGCCTTTGAATTTTGAAATAGCATGTGTTGCTTTTTTAGTTTGTTCAAAATCACAAGGAACAACAACAGTCATGTTAGGAATGACTCTCATAATAGCAATATCTTCTAAAATTTGATGAGTTGCACCATCTTGGCCAACGTTTAATCCACAATGTGTTGAAACAATTTTAACATTATTATTATTGTAAGCAATAGTAGTTCTAATCTGTTCCCAACATCTTCCTGGACAAAACATTCCGAAAGAAGAAACAAAAGGAATTTTTCCAACGTGTGCTAAACCAGAACCAACTGTAACTAAATTTTGTTCTGCCACTCCAACATCGAAAAATCGTGTAGGGAATTTTTTCTTAAAATCGTCCATTTTAACGGAAGGGGATAAATCTGCAGTAATAGCTACAACATTTTTGTTAAGTTTTCCAACTTCAACTAATGCTTTACCGTATCCATCTCTACAAGCTTTATTTTTATTCATTTCTTAACACATTTAAGGCATTATCAGTTGGTGCCTTTCCATGCCACTCCCATTTATTTTCCATAAAGAACACACCTTTACCAGGTATTGTTTTAGCTATAATCATTAAAGGTTTTTGAGATTCAGTTTGTAAAGCTCTTTTAATTTGTTTAAAGTTATGTCCATTAATAACTCTCACATTCCATCCAAAGGCTTTGTATTTCTTTTTCATATTACCTAAAGGCATTACATCTTTTGTATTCCCAGATAATTGAATATTATTATAATCCATAATGCAAACAAGATTATCTAATTTGTATTTAGATGCAAACATAACACCTTCCCAAGTGTTTCCTTCGTCATGTTCGCCATCAGAAACTAAACAATAAACTTTGTTAGTTTTTTTATCAAGTTTTAATCCTAGTGCCATTCCTGAAGCTTGAGAAATTCCACAACCTAAAGGTCCTGAAGTAGTTTCTAAACCAGGTAATGCTTCTCTGTGAGGATGTCCTTGTAATCTAGAACCAAATTTTCTTAAAGACATTAGTTCTTTTTCATCAAAGTATCCAAAAAATGCTAAAGTGGAATATAATATAGGACAAATGTGTCCGTTAGATAAAACCACATAATCTCTGTCTTCTTGATTTGGTTTTAAAGGGTTGTAATTAATGTCACAATAAAGTTCTGTAAAAACATCTGCCATACCAAGAGAACCTCCTGGATGACCTGATCCTGCTTCAACTAACATTTTGAGAACATTTTCTCTTAAGTGGAATGCAGTTTTATGTTTATCAATTTCAGCAATAGCTTTCATAGGCATTTTATCTTTGAATAAATAATTCCCCATAATTGCATAATCACAATTTTTGATATGTTTAACACTGTTCTTGTTGATTCCACCATCAACTTTAATGATTATGTCTTTTCTTAATTTTCGAATTTGATTAATTTTTCTTGCAGTGCATCTGATAAATTGTTGTCCGCCTTTTCCAGGATGAACAGACATAACAAGAATTTCATGAACTTTATTTATGAAAGGAGCTATTTTTCTAACAGAGGTTCCGGGATTAAGAACTAAACCAACTTTCATTTTATGTTTTTTAATTAATTTAATAATTTCTTCAGTTCTTCCTATTTCAATATGGAAGTTAATGATTTTAGTGCCTGCTTTTTTGTAATGATGAATATACTTTTCAGGTCTATCAACCATTAAATGAACATCTTTGATTAAAGAAGTTTTAATTTTTTTAACATTCGCAGGAGTGTATTTGCTTTTGTATTTAGTAAAAGTTCCGTCCATAACATCGATATGTAATCTTTCAAATTTACATTCTAATAATCTTAACATATCATTATCAAGTACAATATCCAGAACAGAAGGACTTATCTTCATTCTATTTTTTTAATTCTCCGTTGATGTCTACTAGCTGTAGATGGTTTAGTTTTAAGCCAAGTGTCGATAATAGATTTAGCTTTTGGTAGGGAAGTGTTCCAACCAGATAAACAAAGAATGTTAGCGTCGTTGTGTTGTCTAGTCAATTTAGCATCCTCTAAGTTATTAACAGAAACAGCCCTTATATTTTTTATTTTATTTGCTGTGATGCACATACCATGAGAACTACCGCATAAAAGAATTCCTTTGTCTTCTTTTTTAATTGCTTTTGCAACTTTCTTAGCGTAAATAGGATAGTCATCATTTTTCTCTAATTTTTTATTACCTAAGTCTGAGAATTCTATATTATTTTTATTAAAATATTCTTTAATTTGTTCTTTTAATTTAAAGCCACCATGATCTGATCCTAAATATAACATTTTTACACCCCTTTCTATATATATTTTAGAAACACGAGTTTATATATTTTGTGTTATAAGTGGACGATAATTTTATAAATGAATATAGTTTTTGGGTGTTTATAGTCCCGTAGTGTAGTGGTCAATCATCCAGGATTTTGGGTCCTGGGACTCCAGTTCGAATCTGGGCGGGACTACCATTTTTTTAAAATGAGTCCCTTCTGATTTGAAATGTAGTCCAATTATCTCAAAATCTCTTATAGTGTTATGTGATGTGAAAAAAATTTCTATCAAATTTAATTAATAAATTATTTTTAGTAAAATTAAAAGATTTCCAATCTTTAAGTATGTACTACTGAAGAGTAGTTAAAAAACAAAACCTTTATATAGGAGTTATGCGTTTTAAGTAGTATAATCATGATTTACTTCGTGTAAAACATGTTACAATCATAAAATCCCTTGGATTTTTTATTCCCCAAACACTCTCCCATATTTCTAAGGGATTTATGATACTTTATTCTTTATTTCTACATTAAATTTATATATAAACATAATTTTAACTAGACTTATGGTTAAATTAGAATTTCCTGATGGAAGTACAAAAGAATTTGATGATAATGTAACTGGTTTAGATGTAGCTAATTCTATTAGTGAAGGATTAGGTAGAGCTGCAGTAGCAATTGAAGTAAATGAAGTTCTTCAGGATTTAAGCACTCCTATAACAGATGGAGCAAAGATTTCTATTATTACATTCAGAGATGAAAAAGGAAAAGATATTTTCTGGCATTCATCAGCACATGTTTTAGCTATGGCAGTAAAAAGAATTTATCCTACTGCGAAATTAGCAATAGGTCCTTCAATCGAACAAGGATTCTATTATGATTTTATGACAGAAAAACCTTTCACTCCAGAAGATTTAGATAAAATAGAAGAAGAATTTAAAAAAATAGTAAAAGAAAAAATACCTTTTGAAAGAAAAGAAGTTTCTGTAGAAGATTCTAAAGAATTATTTAAAGATAACAAATTTAAATTAGAACTAATTGAAGATTATAAAGAAAATCTTTCAGTCTATTACAATAATGATTTCTATGATTTATGTAGAGGTCCACATATATTAAATACAGGAAAATTAAAAGCAGTAAAATTAACAAAAATTTCTTCAGCTTATTGGAAAGGGGATGCAGAACGTGAATCTTTACAAAGAATTTACGGAATCACTTTCCCAGATAAAAAAGATTTGAAAGCATACTTAACTTTACAAGAAGAAGCTGAAAAAAGAAATCACGTAAAAATCGGAAAACAATTAGATTTATTTTCAATACATCCAGAAGGGCCAGGTTTCCCATTCTTCCATGAAAAAGGAATGGTAATTTGGAATAACTTAGTAGACTTCTGGAGAAAAGAACATAGAAAAGCAGGATATTCTGAAGTTAAAACTCCAATCATGTTAAATAAAGAATTATGGATTAAATCCGGTCATTGGGAAAACTACAGAGATGACATGTATGTTCTTCAAATTGACAAACAAGATTTCGCAATCAAACCAATGAATTGTCCAGGTGGAATGTTACTTTACAAAGAGAAATCACATTCATATAGAGACTTGCCATTAAGAGCGGGAGAAATCGGATTAGTTCATAGACATGAAATGTCAGGTGTATTAAATGGATTACTAAGAGTAAGATGTTTCCATCAAGATGATGCACACATATTCATGACAGAAGAACAAATTGAATCTGAAATTGTCGGCGTATTAGATTTAGCTGATAAATTTTACAAAGTATTTGGTTTAGATTATCATTTAGAATTATCAACAAGACCTGAAAAATCAATTGGAACTGATGAACAATGGGAAACAGCAACAGATGGTTTAATCTCTGCATTAAATTCAACAAAAAAAGAATATATAATTAACGAAGGCGATGGTGCTTTTTACGGACCAAAAATTGACATTCACATTAAAGATGCTTTAGGAAGATCTTGGCAATGTGGAACAATTCAATTAGATATGGCTTTACCTGAAAGATTTGATTTAACATATGAAGGAAAAGATAGTAAAAAACATAGACCAGTTATGATTCACAGAGTTATTTATGGTTCAATGGAAAGATTCTTTGCAGTATTAATTGAACACTATGCAGGAAAATTCCCATTATGGTTAAGTCCAAATCAAGTAATTGTTTTACCTGTTGCAGACAGATTCAAAGAATACGCTGACAAAGTAGCAGATCAACTTGAAGACGAAGGAATCAGATGTGATGTAGATGAAAGAACAGAAAGTATTCCTAAAAAAGTTAGAGATGCACAATTACAACAATATAATTATATCTTAGTTGTTGGTGAAAAAGAAGTTAATGAAAATACTGCAACAGTTAGATTAAGAGATGCAGAGAAAGAAGAAGGCGTTTTATCAGTAGCAGATTTAAAAGTAAGATTATTAAAAGAAATTAAAGAAAAATTATAATTCTATTTTATAGTCACTTCTGTTAAATTTCAAAGAAAATTTATTTTTCGTTCGTTATATCAGATTTGTTACAAATCTAATACGTCATCTGGATGCATTATTTCAACATGAATTTTAGTTTCAGAAATAATTTCATCTCTAAATGTAGTAGCATCTTCTTCATTACCTACAACTTCACCCCAATGCATTGGAATTGCAATATCTGGCATAATCAGTTTAGTAGCTGCCGCTGCATCATCTGCATCCATAGTGTAAGTTCCACCAACAGGCATCAAAACAATATCGGCTTCAACTAAATTAATTTCGGGAATTAAATCGGTATCTCCTGCATGATAAATTTTCTTCCCTTCTAGCTCAATAATATAACCATTGTTATCTCCAGGTGGGTGATTTAATCTAGTAAGATTATAAGAAGGAACTGCAGTAATTTTAATGCCATTAATTTCAGTATCTTTATTATTTTCTAAAATGATTCCATCCATAAAAGAAATCACTTCTGCATTACCAATAAGTTTTGTATGGTCATTAGAAAGTTGTGTAATAGTACCTTTAGAAAAATGGTCAGAATGAGCATGAGTAACTAAAATAATGTCTGCTTTTTCTTCACCTTCGTAATTTCCGATAGAAGGGTCTATGTAGATAACCTTATCTCCAGATTTAATCTTAAAGCTAGATTGGCCGAACCATTTTATCTTCATGTATAAAATCAAGTGTTTTTCATATATAAATTTTTACTAAAATCTAAACATTAATATAGTATTTATTATATATTTTCAAGTATGATAGCACTATTTTCATTTTTAATAATCATTTTCTTATCACTTTTTGTAGTTAGAATCGGAGCTATTGCATTAGAAGCAACAGGAATTTCAAGTGATGTTTCAAAATTCGAAGCTCTTTCTGCATTTTCTGGTGTTGGATTCACAACAAAAGAATCTGAAATCATAATGGGAAATACATTAAGAAGACAAATAGTAAAAATTTTAATGATTTCGGGAAGTGCAGGTTTAACAACAGGTGTAGCAACATTAATTTTAACATTTTTAACAGCAGAAGGAGACCCAACACTTTATGCTTATAAAATAGGTCCTTTTGCGTTCAGTGCATTAATTATTATTCTTGGTTCTTTCTTTTTATTTCTAGTTTCTAAAACTGAGTTATTTGATAAACTTGTAAGATGGTTAATTAAAGGAGCTATTAAAAAAATTAAAAAAAGAGTTTCAATGTATGATTATGAAAGTTTATTAGGAATGTCAAGAGGTTATGGAGTAATAAGATTTCATGTACCTAAAAGAAACTGGATGGTAAACAAAACAATTGGAACTTTAAAACTAGAAAAAGAAGGTGTAGTTGCTTTAGGATTATTTAGAGATATTCATGGGCATGAAGAATATATTGGGTTGCCTTCAAATGATTTTAAAATACATGCAAATGATAAAATTGTAATTTATTGTAAAGAAAATATGATGGAAAATCTTTCTAAAAGAGAAAAAGGAAAGCAAGGAAAATTATCTAGAAAAGAAGCTGAATTACAACATAAAAAATTAAATTTAATAAATGAATTAGATGAACAAAAATTCAAAATTGCACATAAAAACAAAGAAAAATAAGAAAACCTTTAAAACATTAACAAATTATTAAATTCTAATGGTATTAGATAAATTAAGTAGTAATCTAAAGAATGTATTAAATAAAATCACAAACTCTATGTTTGTTGATGAAAAGTTAATTAACGAGATTGTAAAAGAGATTCAAAAGGCTTTATTACAGTCAGATGTTAATGTTCAATTAGTTCTAAAACTAACTAAAACCATAAAAGAAAGATCGTTAAAAGAAGATGTTCCTGGATTAGATAAAAAAGAAGCATTAATCAA